>ENA-OUQF01000109-OUQF01000109.1-human-gut-metagenome-genome-assembly--contig:-NODE-109-length-81618-cov-5.096576_pt1 | contig 81618 bp, 69 predicted proteins | sample MGYA00237947_ERZ548826 | MGnify/ENA primary metagenome ERZ548826 (study PRJEB26490, sample SAMN05194701) | human gut metagenome | biome: terrestrial biome; feature: human-associated habitat; material... | reverse complement strand
TCGTTGCAGAGCTTGAATTCATCCAGATCAATAACGGCAAGACCGACTTTCGGACGGGTATTCTTGATTTTTTCTTCGTAATAGTTGCGATTGTTTATGCCGGTCAGCACATCGTGCCACGAATCTTCCTGATAACGGCGGAGCCGGTTTTCGTATTTTTCCGCAATATCGCTGATATCGGTGCGGGCGACCACGATAACCTTTTGAGAAGAGTCGAGATAAGAAAAAATCAGGCAATTGTATGAAAGGCGCTCATCGTCGTGTACGGTAAGATACAGGCTGTAGCGCGGTTCGGATTTCAGCTCCCGACGAACATTTTCAAGGCTTAAAAGCTTCGCTGCCGTCGCAGGATCGGGATGGGACACGTGATTTTGAACGAAACGGGCGATCATGTCGTCGTATTTATTGCTTGCTTGCAAAAAAAGAGCATTCGGCTTATTTTTGTGGTGAATAAATTTTCCGGATTCGACATCGACATAGAAAACGTTTTCGAAAATGCTCTCAAAATTTTTCCGAAGATAAAGCTCTTTTACATTGTCGTAAATGTCGCGGTCGAAAATGAGAAGGTGAGAATCGTCCGCCTTTTGGATCACGCATTGATACCAGCACGGATCGGCCTCGGGATAAATAAAGCGCAGCGTAAAGGACGTCTCTGAAAAATCGGGTAAAAAACAGCGCTGCAGTGCATTTTTATCAAAATATTTGTCCCAGGTCGAAAAATCGCCTTCAAACAGATAGCGACTTTTATATCGGTCGGAAAGCTCCTCCAAAGAAAAGCGTTTTCCCACCGTTTGCGGCAAAAGCACGTCATAATGAACGAAAACCTTTTCCGTGACGCGATCGTATTCCCATATCGTACTGCAATAATGCCGCAATGCGCGTACAACATCCAATATATCCATACCGATACTCATTCTCCGAAACAGCAGCATTCTGCCACCGCACGCCGTTAACCATACTAACCACTCTCATAATAACACAAAAGAAGAAAAAAAGATAGGGTTTTCTGTTAAGTAATTGACAACTTGCACGTTTTTTTAACAATTTTTAAAAAATCGGCATTTTTTCGGAAAAGTGCTTGACAAAACCGAAACGCGGTGCTATTATAATACCAACCTACTAAGTTGGTAAGTAAAACGAGAAACGGAGTGGTCGACATGAAGTCGGAAAAAGGGTTCTTCCGTGTCGGTTTTCGATGTTGACGAAAACAGCGACGAGACGAAAAACACCGTAAACACAACTTTATAAAGGAAAAGGAGACTTTTATTATGTCCAAGATTTATACTTCCGTTGATCAATTGATCGGTAAAACCCCGCTTGTTGAGCTTTCGCACATTGAAGCCGAGGAAAAGCTTGAAGCCAAGATCCTCGCAAAACTTGAATATTTCAATCCCGCAGGCTCGGTCAAGGATCGTATCGCAAAAGCCATGATCGACAAAGCCGAAGCGACGGGCGCTTTGAAAGAAGGCTCTGTCATCATCGAGCCGACCAGCGGCAATACCGGTATCGGTCTTGCGTCGGTTGCGGCGGCGCGCGGCTATCGCATTATCATTGTAATGCCCGAGACCATGTCGGTGGAACGTCGTCAGTTGATGAAGGCATACGGCGCCGAGCTTGTACTGACTGAGGGAGCAAAGGGCATGAAGGGCGCGATTGCCAAAGCAAACGAGCTTGCCGCCGAAATCCCGAACAGCTTTGTTCCCGGACAGTTTGTCAACCCCGCAAACCCCGAAGCGCATTTTAAGACCACGGGACCCGAGATATATGATGATACCGACGGAAAAGTGGACATATTCGTTGCGGGGGTCGGAACAGGAGGAACCGTAACGGGCGTCGGTGAATATCTTAAGAGCAAAAATCCGAGTGTTAAGGTCGTTGCCGTTGAACCCGCGACCTCCGCCGTTCTTTCGACCGGCGTTGCGGGCGCGCACAAGGTTCAGGGAATCGGCGCGGGCTTTGTTCCGGATGTTCTGAATACCAAAATTTACGATGAGATCATCACCGTTGCAAACGAGGACGCGTTCGCAACCGGCAAACGCATCGGCAAAAAGGAGGGCTTCCTTGTCGGCATTTCATCGGGCGCCGCAACGTGGGCGGCGATCGAGCTTGCAAAGCGTCCCGAAAATAAAGGAAAGACCATAGTGGTTCTGCTTCCCGACACGGGCGACCGTTACCTTTCGACCCCTCTGTTTGCCGACTGAAACAACGCTTTCCCTTTGCGAAAAAGCATTCACTTACGTAAAAAGGAGCAAAAAACATGACTGTTTATGCCGATAACGCCGCAACGACCAAAATGAGCCGCGCGGCAATCCAAGCGGAGCTTGCCTGTATGGAGGAGACCTACGGCAACCCATCAAGTCTTCATTCAATCGGACAAAAGGCGGCAGAGGTATTGGCGGACGCGAGAGAGAGGATCGCTTCGCGTCTCGGCTGTTTGCCGCGCGAGGTCTATTTTACCTCGGGCGGAAGCGAAGCAGATAATCAGGCGATTCTTTCGGCGGCGCATTACGGCAAGAAAAAAGGCAAGTGCCATATTGTGTCGACCGCTTTTGAGCATCACGCCGTACTGCACACGCTGGAGGCACTGAGAAAAGAGGGCTTTGAAGTGACCCTTTTGGATGTGCACGATACCGGAAACGTAACGGCAAGGGAGGTTGCCGCGGCACTTCGCGACGATACCTGCCTTGTCACGACTATGTATGCCAACAATGAGATCGGCTCGGTGCTCCCGATCGCCGAGATCGGCGCGATCTGCCGTGAAAGAAAAATCCCGTTTCATGTGGACGCGGTGCAGGCGGTCGGTCATATTCCGGTCAATGTCGTTTCCGATCATATCGACTATCTGTCGCTTTCGGCGCATAAGTTCCACGGTCCGAAGGGAATCGGCGTTTTGTATGCGCGCAGCGGCATGCCGCTCGAAAATTTGATTTACGGCGGCGCGCAGGAACGCGGAAAGCGCGCCGGAACCGAAAATCTTCCCGCTATCGTCGGAATGGCGGCGGCGCTGGATGAAATGTGCGATCGCATGGATGAAAATATACGCAAACAGACTGCACTCCGCGACAAATTGATTGCGGGACTTGAAAAAATTCCGCACAGCGCGCTGAACGGCGATCGTGTAAACCGTCTTCCCGGAAACGTAAGCTTTTGCTTTGAGGGTATAGAAGGGGAGAGCTTGCTTCTTCTTTTGGACGAAAAGGGCATTTGCGCGTCGTCCGGCTCTGCGTGTACTTCGGGCTCGCTTGATCCGAGCCATGTTCTGCTTGCCATCGGACGCCCTCACGAGGTCGCGCACGGTTCCTTACGTCTTTCTCTTTGCGAAAACAACACCGAGGAGGAGATCGACTATCTGTTGAAAGAGATCCCACCCGTTGTCGAGAGACTGCGCAATATGTCGCCGCTGTGGCACGATAAAGTGAACGGCAAAAAGCCGTTTTATCTCGCCTGAAGAAAAGGAGGAAGAAAAAATGGCTTTATACAGTGAAAAGGTAATGGATCATTTCAAAAATCCCCGCAATGTCGGCACGATGGAAAACGCCGACGGGATCGGCGAGGTTGGAAACGCCAAGTGCGGTGATATCATGAAGATCTATTTAAAGATTGACAACGATGTTGTTTCCGATGTTAAATTTGAGACCTTCGGATGCGGCTCGGCAATAGCCTCCAGCTCCATGGCGACCGAAATGATCAAAGGAAAGCCGCTTTCCGAAGCGCTGAAGCTTTCCAATAAGGCGGTTGCCGAAGCGCTTGACGGACTTCCCGCACACAAGATGCACTGTTCGGTGCTGGCGGAGGAAGCCATCAAAGCGGCGGTCAAGGATTATTACGACAAAAACGGGATAAAATACGACAAAACGCAGTTTGCCGCTTGCAATTCGTGTGCGCATTGTCATGACTGATGATTTTGACGGGAGGGAAAACGATGATATCGACCCGAGGACGGTATGCTCTGCGCGTCGTCATCGATCTTGCCGAACACCGAAACGGCGGATATATACCGATGAAGGATGTTGCGTGCCGTCAGGAAATTTCGCTTAAATACGTCGAAAAGATTATGCCGCTTCTTACCAAGTCGAAGCTTGTCGAGGGAGTACACGGCAAGGGGGGCGGCTATCGTCTTACCCGCGAACCGAGCGAATACACGGTCGGCGAGATCTTACGACTGACCGAGGGCGATCTTGCTCCGGTGTCGTGCGTCGAAAAGGATTCCGCCCCGTGCAAGCGTGTCTGCTCCTGCCGCACCTATTCCATGTGGAAAAAATACTATGACATGACGAACGATTATTTCGATTCGATAACCGTTTCCGACCTTATGCAAGGCGGCGGAACGGAAGATTATGTAATTTAAAAAGAGCCGTAAAGCGTCCCGAACGGAACACGCTTTACGGCTCTTTCGTTATTATTCGTTTTGACCGCTTATCATTTTTCGCAAGGTGTCAAGATCGATGATCGGAACGCCGAGCTTCTCGGCTTTTTGCAGCTTGCTTCCGCCGTCCGCGCCCGCAAGCAAATAATCGGTGTTTTTGGATACCGCCGATGAAACCTTGCCGCCGTAGGAGGTGATAAGCTCCGACGCTTCCTTTCGGGAAAGCCCCGAAAGTGTCCCCGTTATGACAAAGCTTTTGTCCGCGAGCGTGTCGCCGTTCTTGATAATGATCGCGTCACCCGAAACGCCGTATTGCAAAAGACGTTCGATCAAAAGTCGGTTGTACTCGGACGAAAAATACCCGACAACGCTGTCGGCTACGATATTGCCGATGTCGTCAACCGAAAGAAGCTCTTCGTCACTTGCCTCGGCAAGCTTTTCGATCGTGAGAAAGCGGCTTGCGAGAGCGTCGGCGGTCTGTTTTCCGACATGACGGATACCCAGCCCGAAGAGAAGGCAGGAAAGCCCTGCCGACTTTGATTTTTCGATCGATGAAAGAAGGTTGTCCGCCGATTTGTCGGCGATTTTATCGAGCGTTAAGAGCTGTTCTTTTGTCAGTGTATAGAGATCGGCGGCATCGTGAACCAGTCCTTTTTCGCAAAGCTGTGCGATCTGAGCTTCACCGAGACCGTCGATGTTCATCGCGTCGCGCGATACAAAATGGCAGAGCCGCCGCACGATGCGCGCGGGACAGTGCTCGTTTAGACAGCGGTAAGCCGCTTCGCCCTGTTCCTGCACGATCGGTTCGCCGCAGTCGGGGCATACAGACGGCATGACAAAAATTTTTTCGCTTCCGTCGCGTTTTGCGGCTACGGAGGAGAGAATTTCGGGGATAATATCGCCCGCTTTTCGCAAAACAACGGTGTCGCCCTCACGAATGTCGCGCTCGGCAATGAAATCGGCGTTGTGAAGCGTTGCTTTCGATACCGTCGTTCCCGCAAGTCGAACCGGTTCGAGGATCGCAAACGGCGTGACAACGCCCGTTCGCCCGACGTTGATGTCGATCTTCAGAAGCTTTGTTTCTTTTTCTTCAGGGGGGTATTTATAAGCGACCGCCCATTTCGGCGCGTTGGCAATTTCGCCGAGTATCTTGCGCTGTGAAAAGGAGTCGATCTTCAAAACGGCGCCGTCGATGTCGAAATCAAAGGTGCTTCGCTCGTTGCCGAAGCGCTCGACCTCACGGAAAATTTCTTCGAAATCGGTGTACAGATTGCGATAAGGGGAAACCTTAAAGCCCAGCGATTCGAGATAATCAAGACTTTCTCTGTGCGAAGAAAGTTCTTTTGCACCACGGGAGGCTTGCACGTTGAAGACAAAAATACTGAGCTTTCGTTCCGCCGTGACGCGCGCGTCAAGCTGGCGAAGCGAGCCTGCTGCCGCGTTGCGGGGATTGGCAAAGGTGCTTTCTCCGTTTTCTTCACGCTCGGCGTTGATCCGCAAAAATTCGCTTTTCGGCATATAGACTTCGCCGCGCACACAGAGATAGGGGATCTTTTCGGTAAGAACCTTCGGAATATCGCGGATCGTTCGAAGATTTTCATACACGTTTTCGCCGATTATACCGTCTCCGCGGGTTGCGCCGCGCACAAAGATGCCGTTTTCGTATTCCAGCTCCACCGAAAGACCGTCGATCTTGCATTCGGCGACGTAGACGGCATTTTCTCCGAGGGCGGCGTTTGATTTTTCAAAGAAATCGCGCAGCTCCTCCTTTGAAAATACGTCGGTCAGACTTCCCATCGGCACGACATGGCGAACCTTTTCGAATTTTTCCGAGGCGGCGCCGCCCACGGTCTTGGAGGGGGAGTCGGGCTCGTCCAATTCGGGAAATTCTTTTTCAAGGTCAATCAGCTCGCGCATGAGCGCGTCGAACCGATCGTCGCTTATTTCGGGGGAGTCTTCCATATAATAGCGCTCGCGGTGATAGCGGATGAGATCCCGCAGTTCATCGATGCGTTTTTTTGCTGTATTTTGATCCATTTTTCCCGTCCTTTTGCCGAAAAAGGCTTTGCATTTCCCATAGTTTACCACAAAAAGCCGCTCTTTACAACCTTTTTATCGATTTTTTTACGCATAGTGTGCGAAAAAGAACCATATGTATAAGACAAAACAAGCAGTTTTCGGAGGCAATATGAAACGTTTTTGTACTTTTGCGTTTACGTTCCTTTTTCTTTTCGCACAAGTCGCACACGGAATATTCGCGTTTGCGAGCTCTGCCGAGGACGCTGTCGCGGCAGCGAAAACCTCGGTCGTGATGGAGTTGAATTCCCGTTCGGCATGCCTTATGGAACCGACTACGGGCGAGATCTTGTTTGAACAAAACGCCGAAGAACATCTTGAACCCGCGTCGGTAACGAAGATTATGTCGGTCTTGCTGATCTATGAAGCGCTGAACGACGGAAGAATCACAAAAGACGATATCGTCACGGCAAGCGCCGCCGCGTCCGAAATGGGCGGTTCGCAAATCTGGCTCGAAGCGGGCGAGCAGATGACGGTAAACGATATGCTCAAAGCAATCCTTGTTGTGTCGGCAAATGACTGCACCGTCGCCATGGCGGAGCACCTTGCCGGCAGTGAAGCGACCTTTGTCTCTCAGATGAACGAGCGTGCGGCAGAACTTGGTATGACCAACACGCATTTTGAAAATTCGACAGGACTTCCCGCCGAAAATCATTACACCTGTGCGAAGGATATCGCGATCATGACGCGCGAGCTTCTTCGTTATCCCGATGTGTTTTCCTATACGACGATTTGGATGGATTCGCTTCGCGGCGGAGAAATGGGACTTACCAATACCAACAAGCTCGTGCGCTTTTACCCGGGTGCAACGGGTATGAAGACCGGCTTTACCTCTTCTGCGGGTTATTGCATGTCGGCGACGGCGACGCGCGAAAACATGAGCCTTATTGCCGTTGTTATGAAGGCGGACACGAGCGACCACCGCTTTGAGGATGCCAAAAAGCTTCTCAACTACGGCTTTTCCAATTTTACGGTCTATCCCATCGAAAAGGGCGTTTATGCGCCGATAACGGTGCGGGGCGGCAAGGTGAAGACGGTCGAACTCGACAGCGACAGCGGTGCTATATTGCTTCCAAAGGGGCGCGATAAGATGGTGGAATGTCTTCCCGAAATTCCCGAATCGGTCTCCGCACCCATAAAAGAAGGGGATGTCCTCGGTGTTTTGCATTACAGCCTTTCGGGCGAGGAAATTGCGACAGTGGAGCTGCGTGCGAAAAACGGCGTCCGGAGGGTGGAGCTGTGGGATATCTTCGAAGAACTTCTGCAAAAGGCGATTTGTCTGCAGTAAAAATTCGGCGGCGGAGTTTATCCGTCGCCGAATTGTTTATTCGATTTCCGCAGGAGCTTTTCGCACAATGTCGCCGACGCCGTTGTAAATGTAGGTCGGGCGGTAGGGAAAGGTGTTCAAAATTCCGGGTGTGGTCACGCCCGAGAGAACCAAAACGGTCTCGATCTCGGACTCGATACCCGCGATGATGTCGGTGTCCATGCGGTCGCCGACAATGGCGGCGTCCTCGGGCGCAACGCCTAAAATCTTGATTCCCGATTTCATCATTAAGGGGTTTGGCTTGCCGAGGTAATAAGCCTGCTGTCCCGTCGTAAGCTCGATGGGGGCGACCAGCGCGCGGCAGGCGGGGATGATTCCGTTTTCGGAGGGACCGGTCATGTCGGGATTGGTGCCGATCAGCTTTGCACCGTTGAAGACAAAGCGAACCGCGCGAAGAATATTTTCATAATTGTAGTTTTTTGTTTCGCCGACGACGACATAATCGGGGTTCACATCGTTCATGACGATTCCCTGCTCATAAAGCGCGTTCATGAGACCGGGTTCGCCGATGACATAGGCGGTGCAGTTTTCCTTCTGCGTTTTTAAAAAGTGCGCCGTGGCAAGAGCACTGGTGTAAAAATGCTCCTGTCCCACATCCAGTCCCATGCGGCGCAATTTTTGCTGCAATTCCATGGGTGAGCGTTCGCTGCTGTTGGTCAAAAACAAAAAACGCTTGTTTTCGTGCTGCAGCCATTCGACGAATTCCCGCACGCCGGGGAGAATCTGATTCCCGTGATAGATAACGCCGTCCATATCGCAGATGAAGCCTTTTTTAGTGTCAATGTTCAGTATGTCCTTCATTTTTTATTCTTTCCTTCCTCGATAAGATAGGTAGCTTCAATGTCGGCAAGGTGGAGCATGACGGCAAGCGGATAACGCTCGTATGCCGTGCTTGAGCAAAAGCTTCCGCCGCGCACCGCGTCGTCAAAGCCGCCCATGTGCCAGCGGATGGCGATCGCCTCGTCGATCTTTAATTTCATGAAGCGCTCGACCAAAAAGACCGACTTTTCGCCGTGACCGTAGGGGAAGCGATCCTCGATGGTATAATAGGGGACTTTCTCCCATTTTCCCGTCGCGTCGTCTTTGACGTTGCGATAGGATGTCTTGTAGAACTCGGCTTTGCAAAGGTCGTGCAAAAGGCCGCATATCGCCATGGATTCGTCGGGTTCATCGTTGTGAAAACGGTGAATCATCACTTTATATACGTTCAGGCTGTGGTCGCAAAGACCGCCCTCGTAGGCACTGTGAAATTTCGAGCTTGCGGGCGCAGTAAAAAAGTCGGTACCGCTCATCCATTCCAAAAGCTCGGCGGAGCCTTGACGGCTGATCGCTTTTTTATATTCATCGATAAAATCCTGTTTGCTCATGCATGGTCTCCTTATCCTTTTTCATATCTTATGCCTTATTTTACCATAAAACATTTTTCAAGTAAAGCGTTAATCCGAAATTCGTATAAAAATTGTGTTAAATTTTCAAAGAATGTGGTTTACATAATATGGTTTACATAATATTTATGTTTTTTCGGTTGACACCGAAAGCGAAAAAGTGTATAATGATCGGCAGAGATACACGTTCTTTTTCCTCGGCTGCCCGCATACGCTGAGAAGGGGTGATCTCTATGAATCGCGGTGTTTGCAGAGCGCGAAAAAATTACGGCTCGATATGGTTTTATCTTTCGGTTTTATTGTCCCTTGTCGGAACTCTGTGCGGTTTTTTTCGATTTTCGTGTTATCGCACCGAGCTTTTGCTTTCGGATTTTGCGACACGGTCGGTCGCGACAAGACTGCTTGCCGGAAATCTTTTTACCGCCTTTTTGTTCGGCGGCTCGTATTTTTCCTGTCTTTGCGCCGTAGGTTCGGTTTTCGCACTTTTCGGCTTTTCTTTTCTCAATGCCTATGCCCTTTGCTGCTTTTTGTATGTTCAGAAATCCGTAAGCCTTCTGCATGCTCTTCTGTCCTGCCTTTTGTGTGTTCTCTGCCAGCTTCTTTTGTGCGTTTCCTGTCTGAAAAATGCCGAAATCGCGGGCATGCGTTTTGTCAAAACGCTGCGGGAAGCTGCATTTTCCGACAAAAGAGCGTTGCTGGTACATTTTGCGCTTACCGCTTTGTTTTTTGCGGCGGTACTGCTTCGGTATTTTTTGATCTAAGACGTGAATCGATAACGGACGGTGAAAACATGAATGAGCTTGAAAAATTTGAACGGTCGCTTACGGAGAGCAAAACTTCTTTCCGAACGAGGGAAGCGTATCTGTCGGATGTGCGCCTGTATTTGCAATCCGATTGTCCCGCAACGCGGGAGGGGATACTTTGCTATCTCAATTCGTTAAAATCCGGCGGAAGTTCCGATTCGACGGTAAGACGTACTCTTTCGTCGCTTCGGCGTTATTTTCGTTTTCTTGTAAGCGAAAGAAGCCGAACGGATGACCCCACGCACGGAATTCGGCTTTCCGTCGCACCGAAGCAAAATGCGCAGCTTTTGTCCCGTGAAGAAGTCGATGCTTTGCTTTCGCGTCCCGAAAAGGACACTCCGAAAGAAGTTCGTGACCGTGCATTGCTCGAGCTTTTGTATGCAACGGGCATTACGGTTACCGAGCTTTTGTCGCTCGATCTTTCGGATGTCGATTTTCGTTTTGCGGAAATTGCGATCCGTGGACGGCATGCCCGAAGACTTCCTTTGTATCCGCAGGTGTCCCGCAAGCTGTCCGATTACACCCAAAAAGCAAGGTGCCTTTTGACTTCGGAAAGCGAGAACGCTCTGTTTGTTAATCTTGCGGGGGACAGGCTTACCCGCCAGGGCGTCTGGAAAATTTTTCGGGAGTATGCCGAACCGTGCGGCTTTTCATTTTCCGCAACGCCCGAGACGCTGCGCAGAAGTCTTGCCGCCCATATGATACGAAACGGAATCACACCCGAGGAGTTTCGGCATTTTTTCGGATACGAGAGTCTTGCCGCCGCAAAGGCAGTGATTTTGTCTCTTTCGAATGAGCCGCACGAGGACGTTCTTTCGTACCACCCGCATGCACGAAAACGATGAAGCAAAAAGATAAATTGGAAAAAGCGCGCGTTTTTACATCGGGTGAGAGGATATTCATACGGCGTTCATAAAATTATACTACACTATATTTATATATTTGCAGTTTCCGCACGGTGTGCGAAGAAGGAGTTACATGAAAAAGAAGTTCAAACTGTTCGATTTCACCAAAGAGGGAAAGGGCGTTCGCAAAGAGGATTACGTCGAGGATACGCCTTTTACGCTGCCGACTTTTTTTAAAACATTTTTTCGCAATTTCTGGAGCTTTTCCTGTCTGAATTTTCTTTATCTTTTGATCAATTTCCCGCTTTTCTTCGGGCTGTTCGCTCTCTCGGGCAATTTGAATTCCGCTTCGAGCACGCCGACAAACCTGTTTTATCCGCATGTTTTCGCCATGCAGTCGATCAAGAATACGCCCCTTTTGCAAAGCTTTTTTGCGAGAACGGCGAGCGAAGCGTCGGTTTCGGTGCCGACGACGGCAACGGCTGTCTTTTTTGCTCTCACAGGGCTTGTTCTTTTGACCTTCGGTATCTCGAACTGCGGCATGGCGTATGTTTTGCGTAATTACACAAAAAAAGAGCCGGTCTTTTTGGCGACCGACTTTTTCGAGGCGATCCGTAACAATTGGAAACAAGCGCTTCCGCTCGGAATTTTTGATATTCTCGCTTGTTTTGTCACGGTCTACGTTTTCAATTTCTGGCGCGGCTACAACGGCTTTTTGAATGACATCATGTTTTACCTCAGCATTTTCGTCATGGTCGTTTATTTCTTTATGCGCTTCTACCTTTACGTTTTGGCGGTGACCTTTGATCTTACGCTTCCGAAGCTGATCAAAAATGCCTTTATCTTTGCCCTTGTCGGCGTGAAGCGTAACTTTGTCGCTTTCTTCGGCATACTTGCCGTGCTTCTCATCAATTACTATGTTTTCGCTGTCTTTATGCCGCTCGGCATTGTAATGCCCTTTGTCATTACGATATCGCTCTGCTCGTTCATTGCCGTTTACTGCACCTATCCGAATATAAAGCGCATTATGATCGACCCGTATTATCCCGAAGCACATGAGGACGATGCCGACGAGGAAGAGCCGATCTTTACCGACCGCGGATAAATCGGCGATAAAAAACGCGACTTAAGTCGCGTTTTTAAGCTGTTTTTCTTTTAGTTTTCGTTTCCGCTTTGATTTTTCTTCGCTTTGTGCGCCGCAAGCGGATTTGAATCGACGGCGCGCTGCATCTGCTCGTCGCTTATGTGCGTGTAGATCTGCGTTGTGGAAAGATCCTCGTGCCCCAAAATGTCTTTCAGCACCCGCACATCGGTGTGTCCATGCTGATACATCAGGGTCGCGGCTGTGTGGCGCAGCTTATGTACCGACATTTCGCGGTCGCCGAGCCCCGCCTCCTTCAGACGCTTATAGACCATTGCCTGTACCGTTTTTACGCTCAGGCGGTTGCGGTTGCGTGAGACGAAAAGAGCACCGCTGTCCTTTGCCTTGACATCCCGGGGACGGACCGCGAGATAGTTTTTCAGTGCCTGCCTGCAGGCATCGTTCAGATAGATCTTGCGCTGTTTGCTGCCTTTTCCCGTGACGACGAGCGACGAAAAATCGGGACTTATGTCCTTAAGGGATATGCCGGCAAGCTCGGATACGCGAAGTCCGCAGTTCAAAAACAGCGTGAGTATCGCATAGTCCCGCCGATAATTCGGCTCTTTTATGCTGTCCAGCAGTTGTATCGATTCTTCAAGCGTCAGATACTTCGGCAGCTTTTTCTGCCGTTTGGGCGATTCGATGCGCTCGGTCGGATTTTTCTCCATGAAAAAGTTATTGGTCATAAAGCCGAAGAAAGCCCGCAGTGTGCAAAGCTTTCGCGCACGCGCCGCGTTTTGATTGCCGCATTCGTTTTTGGTATATAACAAAAAATTGTAAATGTCGGCGGATTTGGTTTCCAGAACGTCCTGTTCGGTGCAGTCGGAAAAAGGAATGTCCGGCACGTCGGTATCACGGTATCGCTCCGGATATTTATTTTTCAGCGTATAGCGGAAAAAATGGCGGAGATCGTGATAATATTGAAAGACGGTCAGGTCGGAACGACCTTGAATTGTACTTTTGTATGCCAAAAAGTTGACCACCGACTGCGGTGCGTCGTCGAATTTCATGTTTTTTCCTCCGAAACGATGAGGTTGTGCCGACAAAAGTCGTCTGCACATATATTTTACCACAGTTTGAAAACAAATTCAAGATGAATCAAAATAAAGGAGTCTGTTTATGAAAACACTTATGCATGAAAAGGGCGGATTGATGGGAAAATTTCTCATCAATCAAATCGCGCTTTCGCTGTTCGGATTTATGATGTCGGCGACCGCTCTTGTGATGGGACACAGCTGGCTCTTGCCGCTCGGACTTTTCGGACTATTGTTCTATTATTTTATTCTGTTCACCTTTATCCACGAGGACGGACTTAAGGACGCGATCCGCATTGACGGCGGACGCATGAAGCGCGACCCGCTTCTTTCGCTGAAATACTGCGGCATTGCCGCGGTTCCCGGCTTTCTGATCGCTTTGCTGAATGCGATCCTTCGCCTTTCGGGGGTGACGGGAAAGGCGATCGAGGCGACCTATTCGATCTTGGATACGATCACGCGTTTTCTCACCTATGGCATGTATAATGCGCTGGATAACTATTTCTTTACCAACGGAAGCGACACCGACTTTTACCGTGCCTTTTTCAGCTCAAGCGGACTTTCTTTTGTTTGCTATACATTTTTGACGCTTGCCGTTTGTGTGTTCGCTTATAATCTGGGACTGAAAAAGATCACGACCGGAAATACCGACAAAAATCAGAAATAATTGCACCGCCCCTCCCATATACTGAGGTATAAAGGAGTGGTGATATGCTGTCAAAAAAGCGTCCGATCGTTTCGTATATGCTCAAAATGGTTTTGTTTGTGCTGTCGTTCATTGCGGCAACGGCCTTGATCATTTTGCTTTCCTCCCGTTTTGCCTGTCCGCTTCGAAACTTTCCCGTTTTTTCGTGTGCGGAGCTTTACCGTTCGGTTCGAACCGAAGAAGCCGATAAAACCGCGCTTTATATTATCATCGACGCGGGACACGGCGGGGAAGACGGAGGAGCCGTCAGCGACGCGGGCGTCCCGGAAAAGGACATCAATCTTGACATTGCCAAACGTCTTTCCGAGTTTCTTTCGCTTTCCGATTATACGCCCGTCTTGATACGCTCGGACGATCGATTGATGTACGAAGCGGGGCAGGAGAGCCGAAAGAAGTATTACGATCTCACCAATCGCGTAGAGAAGGCGAAGCAGTATTCGCCTGCGATCTTTGTCAGCATTCATCAAAATAAATTTCCGATTCGCAAGTATAAAGGCTTTCAGGTCTATTGCTCGAAAAACAATCCGCAAAGCGCGCTTCTCGGCACGGTGATGCAGGAAAACGCCAAACGCTATCTGCAGCCCGACAACAATCGCATGATCAAAACCGCGGATAAAACCATTCGGGTATTAGACAGTCTTTCCATGCCCGCCGTGCTTGCCGAATGCGGTTTTCTTTCCAATGAAGCGGAAGCGAAGCTTTTGTGCACCGAAGAATATCGCGGAAAGCTTTCATATGTGCTTTTTGCCTCTATTTTACAGTATCTCGACGAAAACAAGGATGTATCGTTATGAAAAACAAAACGGAATTTGTCTGCACCGAATGCGGCTATCGCTCGGCAAAATGGTACGGAAAGTGTCCCGGGTGTGACAGCTGGAATACCATGGAGGAGACCGAGCCGCAGGCTGCGGCAACCGAAAAAACAAAAAAAGTGGTTTCGCACGTGCAGAAGAGCACGTCGGAAGCGGTGAAGATCCAAAATATCGAAATTCCGAAGCAGATTCGTATTCAGACCGGGATCAACGAATTTGACCGTGTGCTCGGCGGCGGAATCGTGCAAGGCTCGGTCGTGCTTTTGTCGGGCGAACCGGGTATCGGAAAATCCACTATGCTGCTGCAGGTTTGTGCCTGTCTCGGAAAAAACGGCACGCTTTTATATGTTTCGGGCGAGGAATCGCAGGGACAGATCAAGCTTCGCGCCAAACGGCTGGAGGTCATGTCCGAAAACCTGTATATTCTGACCGAGACCGAGATCGGGAGCATTTGTGACGAGATCGAAATGCTTTCTCCCGAGGTCGTGATCATCGATTCGATCCAGACGATGTATGACGAAAGTTCATCGTCCGCACCGGGAACCGTATCCCAAATCAAAAGCTCGGCACAGCAATTGATCCGCGTTGCCAAAACGCGCGGGAGTGCTGTGCTTATCGTCGGTCATGTCAATAAAGACGGCGCCATTGCGGGACCGAAAATATTGGAGCATATGGTCGATACGGTCTTGTATTTTGAGGGTGAAAAGCAACATGCATACCGTATTTTGCGTGCGGTGAAAAACCGTTTCGGTTCGACCAACGAGATCGGCGTTTTCGAGATGCGGGAAGAGGGACTTACCGAAGTGGACAACCCCTCTGAAATGCTTTTGTCCGAGCGCACGGGAAAGGTATCGGGAAGCTGTACTCTGTGCGTGATGGAGGGAACAAGACCGATTTTGGCGGAGGTTCAGGCGCTTGTCTCGACTACGGCATACCCGTCGCCGCGGCGAATGGCGTCCGGCTTGGATTATAACCGTGTGTCGCTGCTGACTGCGGTCTTGGAAAAGCGCTTGGGCTTGAAATTCTCTTCTCAGGATGTCTATATTAACGTTGCGGGCGGCTTGCGCATCGATGAGCCTTCCTGCGACCTTGCGGCGTGCCTTGCGCTGATATCGGGGTATAAGGATATTCCCGTTCCGGACGATACAGTGGCGATAGGGGAGATAGGTCTTTCGGGCGAGTGCCGCGGCGTAGGATTTATCGAAAACCGTATCTACGAGTCGGTCCGACTGGGCTTTTCGCGTGTTCTGATTCCGTATAAAAACTATGTAAAACTGCTGAAAAATAAGAATTTCGGAGCGCAGATCGTGCCGGTGAAATCGCTGTTTGACGCGTTGAAGCTGTTCACATGATAAAGCTTTGGACCGATAATCGCATAACGCCCGAGATCAAAGAAAATTTAAAAAATCTTGGTTGTGAACCGCTTGCGGTAAGTGCATGTGAAATTCTTGGCAGACCCATTGCGTCGCATCCCGATATGAACATTTTGTCTGTATGCGGCAAACGGTTTGCAAGGCAAAAAACATTTGTTCGAGAGAACGGGGAAGATGTTTTCGTTTCACAGGGAAGCAAACCGCTTTCATATCCCGAAGAGGCGGCGCTGAACGCGGTATGCATCGGAAACGATTTTATCTGCTGCGAAAAGACGGTTTATAAACCCGCGCTCAAGTTTGCTCGCGAATGCGGGTTGAATGTGATATTCGTTCGTCAGGGATATGTCAAGTGTAATATGACCGTCGTAAACGAAATAAAAAAAGCGATCATTACCGAGGACGACGGGATCGCCAAAGCTCTGTGCGCACGAGGGTACAACGTCCTCAAGCTCACGACGCATTCCGTCTCGCTCGAACCTTTCCCATACGGCTTTATCGGCGGCGCGTCGGGCACGATCGGAGATGCCGTCCTGTTTACCGGCCGCATCGCGCTTCATCCGGAAGCGGAAAAAATTCGCGCGTTTTGCCGACAATTCGGAAAAGAACCGGTATCGCTCGGTACGGGTACTCTTTATGATTACGGAAGTCTGCTTGCGGCCGAGGAGGAGGGGTAAAAGGTCTTCGGGCAAATCGCAAAAACAGATAGGGCTAATTATATAAAATCAGAATTTTATATAATTCGGGGAAGGCAGAAAGCATAGCAGAACCAATTCTCGAGCGATTCTGCTAATACAAAACAACAATCAATCGGATACTGAAATTCTCGGAGGTTTCATATGGATCAGGAAAAAAGCCCGAATTATTCTCGGGATATTAAAATTGCGAGCTATGATGTGGATCAAAACAACACACTGCGCGTTTCTTGTATGATGCAGTATTTCCAGCAGATCGCGCGGGAAAATTTGGACATGTTCGGTCTCACATATGATTTTTTGCGTGAAAACGACATTGTATTTGTTCTCAGCCGCTATTCGATCAAGCAATCTGCACCGCTGTATGCCGATCGGACGTACACCTTCCGCACGTCGCCGAGTCTGATTCACGGTCCGTATTTTATCCGTGACTTTGCCGTTACCGACAAAAACGGAAATACTCTTGTGCTGGCATCGACTGCATGGGTTATCATTCACTATTCCGACCGCCGTATTTTGCGCCCCAATGCGCTTCCCATTCAAATTCCGATCGGTACGCGACTTTGCGATTTTATTCCGGATAAAACAGATGTTCGCGAGAACAGTGATTATCATTACAATGTCCGCGTTGTCAACAGCCTATTGGATTCCAATAACCACTTGAACAACTGTCATTATATGGACCTTTTAATCGACGGTCTGTATGAAAATGATCTTTCGGTTGATTATTCTGAATTCCATCTCAATTATGTACACGAAGCGCATTACGATGATGAACTGATGATTGATTATGCCGTTGAAAATAATTCGGTATATGTTCGTGTTGCCAACATCACGCAAAATTCAACCTGCTTTACGGCTGTTTTGCTGAAATAAATTTACATGTTATCTGCCTATTGCTTTTTGCGGTGCAGCATTGTATAATGTGATTATAATTATGGAAAAACTTTTGACGGCTATACGTCGATTCTCTATACAAAATGGCATCTGGAATAAGAAGAATAATAGCCGAAACAACAAAAGACAGCCGCAAAAACGGCTGTCTTTTGTTGTTGTTTTGGTTTTGGAAAGAAAAAGGAGTTTTATCTTGCTTTGATCTTTTTGCCTACACAGTAAATTCCCTCGGCAAAAAATCCGACGAGTACGGACAAAAGTGCCGACAGCGGAACGGCCGCTTCGGAGTTCGTCATAAGACGAATTTCGGGCGCAAGAACACGAAGTGCGCCGAAAATTATGAGTGTTGCGGATAAGAAGATTAAATTCTGCTTGATCGATTGTTTCATGACGATTCCTCCCCTATTGCGATCTGAGCGGCAATTTTTACCGTTCTGTCTCATAAGACGAATTGCAAAAGGAAAAGTTCCGTCCGGGAAAAAATTATTTATGCGAAAGAGTTTTTTGAATCATTTTTCTCAAAATGACCCGTCACGGTAATCTCGCCTGCCGTCTGCGGGCGAATACAGGTCGGGAGAAGAATCCTGATTTTGGTTCCAACGACCGTGTACTGCACGTTTTCCGCAAGCTCAAACCCTGCGTACAAAACATGCTCGACACAGAAACTCTCGGGCAAAAGATCCTCAACCGTAATGTTGCAGGCGCTTCCCGTCCCGGAATTTGTCAGGATAATCCGAAAAGTTGCGCGATCCACGCTGCTTCCGCGAACACATTCTTTACGTGTTTCAATATTTGCACAGCACACGGGAAAAGTGATGCTTTCCGAAGAAACAGTCTGCATGCGATTGGCATATAAAACGGCGGACAGTGTTACTTGTTTGGGAAAATCACACTCGTGCATACAAAGGGTAAGTACTGCATATACGGTCTGCCCCGCCCCGATTTCGCTCGGAAGATCAAGAATAATTCCGTCGTCCGGGCGCGGAACGATAAGCGTCGGCTCACTGTCCGCGCCGCAGAACCACGCCGAGCCTTGCATCGGCTGTAAAGCGGTGCAGTCACAGCAAACCTCTGCGACCGCGCCGCTTAACGGGACGGTTCCCGTATTGTGAACGGTAAGCAACAAAGACAGCGTTCCGTCGGGCAGCAGAACGGCTTGCGGCGATGAGAGCGAAAGAACGGCGGACGGAACAGTTTCTGTTGTGTTATTGTGAGGGCTTGCCGATGTATTTTCGGCGGGTTCTTTTCGATTTTTTGTGTAAGTAAGATCGGGCGCGGATTGCGCCGCACGCGTTGCGGACATAAAAATCCCCCTATCGGCTGATTTTATCAAAAGACAATATCAGTATATGCGGGAAAAGGAAAGGATGTGCGGTTTTATCCCGATTTTACTTTAAAGAATAGGTCGTTTCGACCGATTTTATCAATTATTTTGTTTCTACTTTGCTTCGTTTCGATATTTCGCGTCGATATTCCGCGGGCGTTTTCCGCGTGATCTCTTTGAAATGTCGGTAAAACTTGGTTTTGTCCGTATATCCGACCGACGCGCAGACCTCTTCGACCGAAAGCGAAGTGGTGCTCAAAAGCGAACAGCTTTTTTCGATGCGGGTTCGGATCAAAAAATCGGTCAGCGTTACGCTGTAGGTATCTTTAAACAGTCGGCTGAAATAAGAGGGCGTGTAAAAGCTTCGTTCGGCAAGATCACGCAGAGAGATCTTTTCATGGTAATGCTCTTCGATGTAACGCAGAATATCATCGGTCACATGTTTTTGTGCAATATCGGGCGACATGGCGCGAAAGGTATAGGTCATAAGCGCCGTCATAAGCGACGCAAGCATAGTCTTCCTCCCGCTGCGTTCTCCCTCAAATTCCTCCGTAAGCAGGACAAGCAGCGTTTCAAAACGTTTGATATCCTCCCCTTTCAGGCTTACAAAGGGACACTCACGGTTGACAAGCGGGCTCAGTTCGGAAAAGGAAGTGAGACTCAAAAGTTCAAAAGCGTTTTCCGAATTCAAAAGGTTTTCGCTGAAAAACTCGGGGCGAATGAGAATGTTATAAAAGGTCATGCCGTCTTTTCCGACGGTAAAAGAGTGTGTTTCCCCGTAATTGATGAATAAAAGGTCTCCCTTTCTGACATTATAGGTAACGGAGTTAATGCTGTGCGCTCCCGTTCCGCTCAAAATGTAGACCATTTCGATAAAATCATGCGTGTGGATATCCTCCGCCGTGTCGGTTTCGGAAAGAATTTTCTTAACGTACACACGGTCTTTTGTGAAAAAATTGCCCGACATGTATTTATACATAGCCATCTCCCCTTTTTCAAAGGTATTATAACAAATTACACCGAAATTCGCAAGGTTTATCGGACAAACGGCGAAGAATTTTGCGGACTTTGAAAAAAAATTCCGAAATTCGGGAAAAGCTCTTGTGTTTTTCGAACAATTGGTATATAATGTATAATGTCTGAAATTTGGATCTACCGACATTGTTTTGTTTCGAACAAACACGCAAAAAAGGGAGCAAAACGGTTCCGTACGGTCCGTTCATGATAGAACATTTCAAATGGAGGTACAGTTATGAGCGATGGATTTGTTATTCTGATGGGACTGGGCGTTGTATTTGTCGGTCTTATTTGCATCATTTTCGTCTGCATGTTCATGAGCTTTTGCATTCGCAAATTCGAAAAGAAGCCGAGTGCAAGTGCCGATGTCCGGCAGACGAGCGTGAACGCAAATGCTCCCGCCGCGGCGCAGATTCCCTCGAGACCCGAGCTTGCCGCAGCGATCGCGGCAGCCATTGCGGAATACACCGGCAAAGACATTTCCGGAATCCGCATTCTTTCGATCAAAAAGCTCTGATTTTTTAAAAAGATCAAAAATGAAAGGTGAAGTATCATGAAACAGTACAAGATTAACGTCAACGGAACATTCTACGAAGTATCCATCGAAGAAGCAGACGCCTCCGAGATCAAAAATGCCGCATCGGCAGCAGCTCCCGCCGCCGCACCGGCAGCAGCTCCTGCGGCAGCTCCCGCACCTGCAGCGGCACCCGGTAAGGGCGAACAGGTCAACTCCCCTATGCCCGGCAACATTCTCGCCGTTAACATCAAGGTCGGCGACGCGGTCAAGGCAGGTCAGGTCGGTATGATCCTCGAAGCCATGAAGATGGAAAATGAAATTATGATCCCCTGCGACGGCACCGTTACGGCAGTCGGCGTTCAGAAGGGTCAGATGGTTGAATCCGGTGCGTTCCTTTTCTCGATCGGCTGAGAGTCGAGCACGATATAAGAATATCGAAAACAGAGAAAGGAACTACTTATGAAAAAAAGAATTTCAGCTGTTTTGGCTTGTGTGGTTCTTTTGATTTCGGCACTCGGTCTTTCCGTTTTTGCCGAGACGGAGGAAGCACCGAATCCCTTTAAAATCAGTGTCGAGCTGAAAAAGAACGAAGCTACCGGCATTGCGGAGGCGCTGAGTGTCTCCGTTTCCAACACGACTACGACCGACTATTATGTCGTTTATCCTACGGCGGTTTCCGACGAAGTTGCATTTTCGGGTTACAACAACGACATGTACTCGTCGAACGGTTTTCTTCTCAATGCGGGCAAGACATTGGATCTTACCTATCACATTGAAGGAAACGTAAAGGATGACGCAAAGGTTGACCTGCGCTTCTCCTATTATGAAAACACGAACGATATTGACAGTATTGTCGTGAGCGAAGCGGAGTTTTCCGACATTCTGAACGAGACCTCTCCCACCGCTCTCGAAGCGATCCGGAATTTCGTTTCGCAGACCGCGCTTAACGGTTTCAAAGAAAACCCGAAGTGTCTTATCATGATCCTGATCGCGTTTGTTTTGGCATATCTTGCTATCGGCAAGGGCTTTGAACCGCTTCTTCTTTTGCCGATCGCTTTCGGTATGCTCCTTACCAACCTTCCCGGTGCGGAGATGTTCCATGAAGAGCTGTTCGCAAACGGTCATGCACACTGGAATCTCTTTGACGCGACGAGCGCCGTAACCCCCGGTCTTCTCGACTATCTGTACCTCGGTGTTAAGCTCGGTATTTATCCGTGTCTTATCTTCCTCGGTGTCGGCGCTATGACCGACTTCGGTCCCCTTATCGCAAACCCCAAGAGCCTCCTTCTCGGCGCAGCGGCACAGCTCGGTATTTTTGTCACCTATTTTGCAGCAAGAAAACTCGGCTTTACCGGTGCGGAAGCAGGCTCGATCGGTATTATCGGCGGTGCGGACGGACCGACGGCGATTTATGTGACGACGCGACTCGCTCCTCATCTCTTGGGTCCGATCGCGGTGGCGGCTTATTCGTATATGGCGCTCGTTCCGGTTATTCAGCCTCCGATCATGAAGGCACTGACCACAAAGAAGGAACGTCAGATCGAAATGAAGGCGCTTCGCCCCGTTTCCAAGACCGAAAAGATCATTTTCCCGTTTGTCGTAACGGCGTTTGTTGCCTTTTTGGTTCCCTCGGCAGCGCCCCTTGTCGGCTGTCTTATGCTCGGTAATATCTTCCGTGAGTGCGGCGTTACCGATCGTCTCTCCAAGACAGCTCAGAATGAGCTTTGCAATATCGTTACCATCTTCCTCGGAACAACGGTCGGTGCAACCGCAACGGCAGACACCTTCCTCTCGCTTCAGACCATCAAGATCATTGTTATGGGCGTTGTTGCCTTCGGTCTCGGTACGGCGGGCGGCGTATTGCTTGCAAAGTTTATGAATCTGTTCTTGAAGAACAAGATCAATCCTCTTATCGGTTCCGCCGGTGTATCGGCTGTACCGATGGCAGCCCGCGTTTCGCAGGTTGTCGGTCAGAAGGATAACCCGAAGAACTTCCTTCTCATGCACGCCATGGGTCCGAACGTTGCGGGCGTTATCGGTTCGGCTATCGCCGCCGGTGTTCTTCTGTCCCTCTTTAACTGATCTTTACGGAATATAGGGCGTGGGATGCCGACAATCCCCGCCTTTTCCCGTTATCATTTTGTCGGAGAAAAGAGTAATCAACATGGCTAAAAATCCGCTTAAAATAACCGATACGATCCTGCGTGACGCACACCAGTCGCAAGCCGCCACCAGAATGCGTACCGAGGACATGCTTCCCGCATGTGAGCTGTTGGATAACATGGGCTACTGGTCTTTGGAATGCTGGGGCGGTGCGACGTTTGATTCCTGCATGCGCTTTCTGAATGAAGATCCGTGGGAACGTCTCCGCAAGCTGAAAAAGGCAATGCCCAAGACCAAGCTCCAAATGCTCCTGCGCGGTCAGAATATTCTCGGATACAAGCACTATGCCGACGATGTCGTCGAAAAGTTTATCGAGCGTTCGATCGGCAACGGTATCGATGTGATTCGTATTTTCGACGCGCTGAACGACACCCGCAACATGCGTATGGCAATGGAGAGCTGTAAGAAGTACGGCGGTATTTGCGAGGCTGCCATCAGCTACACCGTATCCCCCGTTCACAACGAAGAATATTTCGTAAATCTTGCAAAACAGCTCGAAAACATGGGCGCGGATGTTATCTGTATCAAGGATATGGCAAACCTTCTGCTTCCGTATGACGCTTATTCGCTTGTCAAGAAGCTGAAAGAAAACGTTAAGGTTCCGATTCATCTCCACACCCACAACACCACCGGTACGGGCGATATGGTCAATCTTATGGCGTCACAGGCAGGCGTTGATATTGTCGACTGCGCGCTCTCCCCTCTTGCCAACGGTACGTCTCAGCCCGCTACCGAGTCGCTCGTTGCGACCCTCAAGGGCACCGACCGCGACACCGGTCTCGACCTCAATAAGCTTTCCGAAGCGGCAGCACACTTCCGCACGGTTGCTAAGAAGCTCAAGGACGAAGGATTTCTCGATCCGAAAGTTCTCAGCGTCGACACCAACACCCTCTTGTATCAGGTTCCGGGCGGAATGCTTTCCAACCTGATCTCTCAGCTGAAGCAGGCAAATGCACAGGACAAGTATTATGAGGTTCTTGCCGAAGTTCCGCGTGTTCGTAAGGATTTCGGATATCCTCCGCTTGTAACGCCTACCAGCCAGATTGTCGGCTCTCAGGCGGTTCTGAATGTGCTTTCGGGTGAGCGCTATAAGGTGTTTACCAAGGAATCGAAGGGACTTCTCCGCGGCGAATACGGACAGCTCCCGGGTGAGGTAAACGAAGAAGTTCGCAAGAAGGCAATCGGAGACGATCCGATCATCACTTGCCGACCTGCCGATAATATTGCTCCCGAGTTTGAAAAGTACAAGGAAGAAACGAAGGGCATTGCCAAGAGCGATGAAGACGTACTCAGCTACGCTCTCTTCCCGCAGGTTGCGCAGAAGTTCTTTGATATCCGCGACGGTCGCGCCGAAGCACCTGCCGCAGCACAACCCGCCAAGACCGAAAAGACCGAAGGCGGCGTAAAGGTGATTTACGTACAGGATCTTCTGAAGTAAAAAAATTAGTACAGAGTTTGATACGGCTCCGAACAAATCAAACTGCCGCAGGCAAAATGCCTGCGGCAGTTTTTTGGTTATGAAAACCACTCGTTAAGCGAGTGGTTCGAAAAAGGCTTTTGCCGTTGAGAAAGAAAACCTCCTGTGAAATAATAGAAGCGGGTCTGAACAACCGCAAGTAGAATAAGACAGGAGGATCAATTATGAAAATTGACACAAATAGTTTATCACATACGATATGAAATTGCAAGTACCATATAGTATTTGCACCAAAATATCAAAGACAAGTAATCTATGGAAAGATTAAGAAAAATATAGGAAACATAATACGAAAACTATGTGAGTGAAAAGGAGTCGAGATAATAGAAGCGGAGGCATGTCCGGATTACATACATATGTTGGTAAGTATACCACCAAAAATAAGTGTATCAAGCTTCATGGGATTACCTAAAAGAGAAAAGTAGCTTAATGATATTGGATAGGCATGAAAATATGAAATATAAGTATGGAAATCGAGAGCCTTGGTGCAGAGGATGTTACGTAGATACGGTTGGAAAAAATAAAAAGGCAATAGCGGAATATATCAAGCACCAATTGCAAGAAGATGTAGCCTATGAACAAACGACATTACGAGAGTATACAGACCCGTTTACGGGTGAGCCGGTGCACCATAACAAAAAGTAAGCCGTTTTAGCGGCGGTTTGAAATCGCTTGCGGTTGGCAGACCTGTTCAGAGGGCTTTTAGCCCTGCCGGTATTATGCCCTTATAGGGATGAGCAAACCACCGGCTAAGCCGGTGGTTATGATTAATCCATAGCATGCTCAGACGATCAGTATCCCCAAAAAGCCAACAGATGATTCGCGTACGGCTCGACTACGCGTGATATGCACGCGGAACTACCCAAAACATCGTCAAACACATAATCCGAGTGCTCCAACGTGCTTCCGGTCAGATTCATTAAGCGCGCAAGCCCGAAATAACCCTCGGTTTCGATCGCGTGAACGCCGGCTTGCAGATATACCGTCTTTCCGTACCGCTCGGGAGTAAATTTCCACGCGGTCATATCGCAAGACCCGCTTGTGTCCTTTCCGATCGAAATTTTCTTTATTGAATAGAGATAGAGGTATCTCAGTGGCTCGTACAGGCGGCGGTCAATATCATCGGAGGTCCATTCGATATCGGCAAAACTGTTTTCTTTTCCCAAAATGTCCGGCTGAGGCGGTGGATTCCAAAGTCGGACAGCACCGGCGCCGTAGGAGTTTGCGGGAATTGACATTATACCGTTCCTTTCTGATCTGAGCTTTTATTCTAACTCAGTGTATGGTTTATTGCGTTTTTCACCGTTATGTACAACGGCATTTTATATCATGTTGTGTTTTATGTCAAGCTTTTATTTTATAATTAAAAAACGGGCTCGGCGCAATGCCGAACCCGTTTACTTGTTTATTCGATTGTTAAAACCGGCTTTGCGTTTGATTTATCAACACACGCCTTTAAACCGGAAGCGAATCAGTGATCTTCGCCGCAGGTCGAGCAATCGTCTTCACAGCCTACACAGCAGTCGGGCATGTCTTCGTCTTCGTCATACTCGTCGAGATCGTCGTCATACTCGTCGTCTTCGTCACAGCCGTATACATCCGACTCTACCGCGCCGAGATCTTCATCCAGCTCATCGGCAAAATCAAACAGGGTGTCCAGATCATCCTCGATCTCACTTACCTCGGCAGAAAGACCGTCCAAAATGTCAACGACAAGAGACAGCAGCTTGCCTTCCTTTGTGGTCGTGTCGAATTCCATGCCTTCCATAACGCCCTTAAGGTGCGCTACCTTTTCCATAGTTGTCATAACCCATACCTCCCTTAAAACGGTGAAACGTCCTTTATAAAATTACTTGTTGGTAACTCTTTCAAGATATTCGCCGGTTCTGGTATCGATCTTGATGCGATCGCCGACCGTGATGAAGAGCGGAACCTTGATTTCGGCGCCGGTCTCGAGCGTAGCGGGCTTGGTTACGTTGGTTGCGGTATCACCCTTGAAGCCGGGCTCGGTCTCGGTAACTTCAAGCTCCATAAAGATAGGAGGCTCAACGCTGAAGATCTTACCCTTGTAGGAGATGATCTTGCAGGTGGTGTTTTCCTTGACGAAACGGAAGTTGTCGGAGAGAGCATCCTTGCCGATAGGCATCTGCTCGTAGGTCTCGGTATCCATGAAATAGTAAAGGTCACCGTCGTTGTAAAGGTATTCCATATCCTTTCTTTCGACGAAAGCCTGCTGAACCTTAGCGGTCGGGTTATACGATTTTTCGATAACGGCGCCGGTTACGACATTCTTAAGCTTGGTGCGGACAAAGGCCGCGCCCTTGCCGGGCTTTACATGAAGAAATTCAACGACCTGAAGTACCTGACCGTCTTCTTCAAACGTTACGCCGTTTCTGAAATCACTTGCTGTAATCATGTGTATATGTCCTCCAAAAATAGTTTGCATTCCCGAGTACAACGGTAAGTGTACTCAAAAAAACTCCGTCTTATACGAAACTGCGGTTTTACTTAATTATTATAAACTCTTTTGTGCTGTTTGTCAAGTTTTTACAGCCATTTTCCGTTAAAAATACGATATCTTCTATGCGAACGCCGCACTTTTCGGGGATATAGATCCCCGGTTCGACACTGACGACGGCACCGCACGGCACGACTCTCTCTTCTTTCGGGCTGAAATTGGGCGACTCGTGTATTTCAAGACCCAAGGAGTGCCCTGTTGCGTGTCCGAAGCACCCTTTGTAGCCCGCACCGTCGATCACATCGCGTGCCGCTTTGTCAACGGTCATTCCCAAAAGCCTGCCGCGCGCCGTATTCAGCGCCGCTTTCTGTGCTTCGAAGACTTTATCGTATACGTGACGCATCTCGTCGCTCGGCTCGCCTACACATACGGTGCGTGTCATATCCGAGCAATAGCCGTCAAAGCGGGCGCCGAAATCCATCGTGAGAAAACCGTCCTCGATCGGAATATCCTCGGGTACGCCGTGCGGCATGGACGACTTTTTTCCCGACACGCAAATAGTATCAAAGGATAGGCCGTCCGCGCCGTTTTTGCGCATAAAAAATTCAAGTTCGAGCGCGACCTCTCGCTCGGTCATACCACGGTGTAAAATGTTCAGAATATGAGAGAAAGCGGCGTCTGTAATACGTTGCGCCTGAATGATGCGGGCAAGTTCGTACTCATCCTTTACCATGCGAAAACGTTCGATGCGGTCGCCCATCGGCGCAAGCTCGCAAACATCGGCGAGACATTTGCGCAGAGAGCAAAAATCGGCATGCGTCATACGTCGGTCCTCGAAGAAAAGGCGGCGTATGCGGCACGCGGAAAGCTGAGTCTTGAGGAAATCGGCAACAGGCGTTGTCTGCTCGATTATTTCAATCTCCTTTGACATTTCACCCTGCTTCTGTTGGCGAACGGCTTTTTCATAATAGCGAAAATCCAATAAAAGCACGCATTTTTCCCGGGAAATAAAACCGATCCCGGCAGTGGATGCAAAATTAAAGATATAGCGCCGTGTAACATCGTCGGTTATATAAAGCGCGTCGCAGTCTTCAAGACTTTCACATACTTTTTTCAGACGCTCGGTAAGATAATTCATGCTGTTTCCCCTTCTCTTATGCCTTCAGAAGGCCCTCGTACGCTTTTTTCATGGCGAGAGCATCCTCCGCCATGGTTCCCTTCGATTCGCAAATAATCGTCGGAGAAACGCCGAGAGAGGCAATGGCATTCATAAGCGGTTCAAAATCCGGACCGTACACCGTATCCTCAAATGTGAGATGACGTTTTTCTCCGCCCGAGGTATATTCGATCTTGGAAAAATGGCAGTGCAGATGCTCTGCCACTATCGCACCGCAACTCTCTGAAATGCGGTCGAAAACACGTTTGTAATCGTCGGCATTCGTAAAGACGCCGCCTTGCTCGCGCGCGTTCATATGTCCGAAATCCACGACCGGCACGACGGTCGTGTCCGCCTTGCAAAGAGCAAGGACTTCATTGAGCGTACCGAGCTGATTCACTTTGCCCATCGTCTCGATCCCGAGCTTTACACCGTACAGTCCCTCATCGTTTAACACGCCGAGTGTATGTTCCAGCGCGCCGAGGGCATATTGAAGAGCGACCGTGCGGTCGAGCTTTGCGGTACTGCCGGCGTGAATGACCATAAGGTCGCCGCCGAGACCGCGAAGAGCCTTTGCGGAGCTTACGATATATCCTGCGCTTTTCTTTCGCTTTTCTTCGTCGACCGATGAGAGCGAAATATAATACGGCGCGTGGATCGTCATGTGAATCCCGTACTTTTTTGCCGTCTCACCGATTTTGGCAAAGGTCGCTTCGGATGCCGTAACGCCGTTTCCCGCTTCGTATTCATAGGCGTCCAGCCCCATTTCGTGTACATATTTCGGGGCATCAACGGTTGCCTTATATCCTTTTTCGTAAAAGCTCTCCGAGTTCCCGCCCGGTCCGAAAAGTGCCGCCATGTTTATCCGTCCTTTCTCTTCTTTATTTGATTTGTGCTTTATTTGTGCTTTCGTTTATAGCTGTGTATAAACGGCTTTTCAAGCCATCGTTTGCTTTTCACAAACAGCGTATCGAGATCCTTTATCGGTTCCACCAAAACTGCCTTGCAGCCGGCAAGATGCGCGGCAAGCACATCGGTCAGGATCTGATCTCCGATCGCAAGGCAGTTTTGCGGCAAGATACCGCGCTCTTTCATCATTTGTCGATGTACCGCTCCCGAAGGCTTTCCCGCTTCGAATCGATAAGCAAGCCCCGTCGAAAGCGCATAGTCCTTTACGCGCGGTTCGTGATTATTCGAAATAAAAACCGCCTCGATTCCGACGTCGGAAAGCATTTTCAGCCACGAAAGATTTTCTTTTGTCGGCTTTGCTTTTTCATACGGGACAAGCGTATTGTCGATATCCAAAAAAACAAGCTTTGTTTTCTCTCTTTCGAACAGTTCTTTCGGGATATCGTAAACGGTCGGGTACATATAATCGGGAATAAAAAGAGCCATTCTTTCACCTCGGTGCAAAAAATCGAAAAACCGAAGGAGAAGAAAATCTCCCCCTTCGGTTCTCCGTTTTAAATCATGTGTTATGCTTCGGTGGTCTCTTCGGCGGCTTCAGTCTCTTCTTCGGGCACGAGAAGCGCCTTGATGGAAAGACTTACCTTCTTGTTTTCAGTATCGATCGCCGTGATCTTTGCAGCAACGGTCTCGCCGACCGACAGAACGTCGGCAGGCTTCTGGATCTTCTGCTCGCAGATCTGCGAAATGTGGATAAGACCGTCAACACCGGGAACGATCTCGGCAAAAGCACCGAAAGGCATAAGGTTTACGATCTTAACCTCGGCAACATCACCTACGGCATACTTGTTCGTGAAGATGGTCCAGGGATTGGTATCTTCGGTCTTGTAGCCGAGCGAAATGCGCTTCTTTTCGGGGTCGAGAGCCTTGACAAATACATGGATCTTGTCGCCGACTTTTACGACATCCGAAGGATGCTTGATGTGCTTCCAGGAAAGCTCGGTAATGTGAACCATACCGTCAACGCCGCCGAGGTCAACGAATGCGCCGTAAGCCGTAAGAGACTTAACAACACCGTCGTATTCCTTGCCGACTTCAACCGTCTCCCAGAACTTGTTCTGGAGCGCTTTTCTTTCCTCACGGATAACAACGCGCATGGAGCCGACCGCTCTCTTTCTCTGCTCGTTGATGTCGATGAGCTTGATTCTGCCTTCGTTGCCGACGAGCTTTGCAAGATCTTCTTCGGTCGGAGCATTTTCGCTTCTGGGAAGAGTGGTGTGCGACGCGGGAACAAAGACTCTGTGCGGACCTGTCTGGAAAATAACGCCGCCGCGAACGGCTTCGACTACCTTGCCCTCGAGGATGGTGCCGTTGTCATAGGCATCCTTAAGTGCGTTCCAGTTCTTGTCAACGTCCATACGCTTTTTGGAAAGGTTTACAATACCTTCCGCATCGTTGAACTTAACAACGACAACGTCTATCTTATCGCCGACCTTAAAGTTTTCTTCAACCTTAAAGTTGGGATCGAAGCTGAGCTCGGAATTGGGAATGATACCGGTCTGCTTGATACCGAGATCGACATGTACCTCAGTGGGTGTTACCGAGGTGATGACGCCCTGTACCCGTTCACCGGGACGGATCGTCTTGTACGACGCATTGAGCATTTCCTCAAAGGTCATGGAATCCTTGATTTCAGGATTTTCGTTTGCTGCTGCATCAGAATTGAGTGCGATTTCATTAGTCATTCTGATATTTACCTCCTCTATTATATCATCAGGCGTTGAGGCGCCTGCTGTTATCCCTGCGATAAAGGGGTCCGAACGGGAAGCGCGGAAAAGCTCCGCGATCTTTTCGAACGGCACATCCTTGACCGTCTCGGCAAAAAAAGTGTTTGCGCATTTCGCACGGCAGACATCATACAGTTTTCGGGAGTTCGAGCTTTGCCTTCCTCCGAGTACAAGCATAACATCGGCGCGCTGCGCCATGCGTTCGGCTTCAAATTGCCGATTTTCAGTGACATTACATATTGTATCAAATATTTTTGGATTTGTATATAGCTTTTTTATTAATTTTTGGCATTTTTCATATTTTTTTACGCTAAAAGTTGTTTGACTGACCAAAACAATACCATTTTTGCCAAAATCTGCATGATTTTTGAGAAAATTTTGCAGTTCGTCTTCGTCCGAGCAAATGGCGACACGACCGTTTGCGTAACTTTCTATGCCTTCGACCTCGGGATGATGCTTGTCTCCGATGATGATGGTATCGGTTTCGGCGGAGGAATATTCCGCGACGATGCGATGGATCTTTTTAACGAACGGGCAAGTCGCGTCGACAAGACGAACCCCTTCACGCCGCAAAGTGTCGGAAATGTTCTTCGGAAGTCCGTGCGTGCGGACCAGGAAGCGGGCGTTCGGATATTCTTTTGAAAGCAATACAGCGCTTTCCTCATTGCAGATCGAAACACCGCGCCCTTCGAGCCGTTCGAGAAACGGACGGTTGTGGATCAGTTCCCCGACGGTGAAAATTTTGGTATCGCCGTCTGCAAGCATTTTTTCCGCTGTTTCGATTGCACGGCGCACGCCGAAGCAGAAGCCGGCATTTTCGGCAAGCTTCACTTTTAAGGTCTTACTCATAGTTTTGCGTAATACTCATCGGAAAGGTCGCAAATCCGATCGAAAATCAGACGGGAAGCGCTTTCAAATTGTTGTTTATCTCCCTCGGTAATGCCGAGATCGGCATACGGAATAGGTTTTCCGATCACAATGAAGGTTCGCGCCATAAAGGTCATGCGGCGCTTTTTGTTGACGACCGCAACGGGAAGAACATCGCATTTTGCGTGATAGGCGCACATACCTGCTCCGCCTTTTACGGTACTGGTGCGCGGGTCTACGCCGCGGCAGCGCGTTCCTTGCGGGAAAATGCCGACGCAGTTTCCGTCTCTCAAAAGCTGAATGGTCGTCTTGATGGCGCGCAGGTCGTTGTTGTTGCGCTGAACGGGATATGCGCCGAGCGCGCGGATAAACCGTCCGAACAGCGGCACATGAAACAATTCTTCCTTCGCCATGTAGTGTACCTGAATTTTGGAAAGACATGCGCCGATAACGGCGGGATCCCACATGGACATGTGATTGGCACAGACCATAAGCGGTCCGTGATCGGGCATGTTTTCTTTTCCGATCACCTTGATGCGAAAGACACATCGGATAATAAAGGCAAGCGAAGCCTGACAAAACGAATAGACTTTCATTGCATTTTACCTTCTATGATCTTTAATGCTTCCGAAAGAGTTTCCTCAAGCGAAAGCGCACTGTTATCGAATAATACGGCGTCTTTGGCGGGGACACAGGGGCACGACGCACGCGTGCTGTCGTTTTTGTCGCGCTCGACCATATCGCGGTATACGTCGTCATATGTAACCTGTTTTCCTTTTGAGACAAGCTCTTTATAACGGCGCTTTGCGCGGATTTCCGGGTGCGCCGACATAAAAATCTTGACACAGGCGTTCGGCAAAACGACCGTTCCGATATCGCGTCCGTCCATGATGACGTTGTTCTCGTCGGCGATCTTTCGCTGCATATCGAGCAGAAAAGCGCGGACGGCAGGAAGAGCCGACACGGCGGAGGCATACATGGAAGCTTTCGGCGTGCGGATATCCTCCGAGACATCTTTGCCCCCGAGAAAGACCTTCTGTCCTCCGCCGTCCCACACAAGTCGTATGTCGATATCCGAAAATCTGGCGGAAAGAGCCGCTTCATCATGCGGATCAATGTCGTTTTGCATGGCGTAAAGACCCACCGTGCGGTAGATGGCGCCGGTGTCTACATAGACGTAGCCGAGCTTTTCGGCAAGGGACTTGGCAAGGGTGCTTTTGCCCGAACCGGAGGGACCGTCGATGGCGATGTTGATGGTGGACATAGATTCATTTCTCCGTGTTTTGATTTTGTAGCCGCATGACCGCCGCTTTGGCGGCAAGATAAGCGGTTGAAAAGGCGATCTGCAGGTTAAAGCCGCCGGTATATCCGTCGGTGTCGAGAATTTCTCCGATAAAATAAAGCCCGCTTATACGCTTTGATTCCATAGTCGAGGGGTTTACTTCTTTTACGCTCACCCCGCCGCGCGTTATGATCGCCTCGTCAATGGGGCGAAAATCCGCGATCGATACGGTAAAGTTTTTTAAAAGTCGCACAATGACGGCGCGCTCCGTTTTGGTGATGCCGTTTACCTGCCTGTCCCCCGCAATGCCGCTTCGTTCGGCAAAAACGGGAATCAGTTTGGACGGCAAAAGCTCGGAAAGCGCGTTTTTGTATGCGCGGTTGGGATTTTTCGAAAAGTCCGACACGATACGGTGATCGAGCGTGCCCTCGTCCAGAGCGGGCTTCAGATCGATCGACAGCGTGTAATCGGACGGTATTTTTTCCATATGCGCCGACGCCGAAAGCACCAGAGGTCCCGAAAGCCCGAAATGCGTGAACAAAAGCTCGCCGAGCTCGGAATAAACGGTTTTTCCTGCCGCATTTTTCAGCGTTAAGGTTACGTTACGGAGCGAAAGCCCCTGAAGGCGTTTGCAAAAAGCGTCGCCGCTTACTAACGGTACAAGGCTTGGCACGGGCTTTTCGACTGTGTGTCCAAGGTTTTCGGCAAACCGATAACCGTCGCCCGTCGAACCGGTCACGGGATACGAAAGTCCGCCGGTCGCAAGTACGGCGTTTTCCGTGCGATAGATCGTCCCATCTTCGCCAACAAGGAAGAAAACTTCGCCGTCACGGCGCAGATCGGTAATTTTTGTGCGTATGAACGTAACGCCGTTGCGGCTGAGAATGTCTTTTAAGGTGCGCAGAACATCCAGCGCTCTGTCGGAGGTCGGAAAGACGCGCTCACCGCGCTCGACTTTAAGCGAAAGACCGTGCGACTCAAAATACTCCATGACTTTTTCGGGCGGAAACGCACTGTAGGCGCCGAAAAGAAATTTTGCGTTGCGGGGAATGTTCTTCATGAACACCTCGCGTGTGCAGGCATTGGTTAAATTACAGCGTCCTTTGCCCGTAATGAGCAACTTTTTGCCCAAATACGCGTTGTCGAACGCCTTTTCGGAGGCGAGCGTCTTTTCCGAGCGGTTTTGCTCGAAGATCACGACTTTTGCGCCCGATTCCGCCGCGATGCAGCCGCACATGAGCCCTGCCGCTCCCCCGCCGACTATGCAAAGCGAATCGGAAAGGTTTTCGTCAGGCTTTTTCGTAAACATCGTATTCATCCCAGATCTTTTCAAGCTCACGTAATGTTTCACTCAGTTGTTCCTTTTTCTCCATGGAAACAGCGACGATGAGCGCGTTGATGATGCTCAACGGTGCAACCAGCGAATCGACAAACGACGCCATATCGCTCTTGGCAAAAAGCGCACAGTCGGCTTTGGCGGCAATGGGCGATGAATCGCTGTCGGTCAGCGCAATAATGTGCGCGCCGCGGCGGCGGGCAAATTCGATGGCGTTGCGCGTGCGCTTCGAATAGCGGGGAAAGGAAATTCCGATGAGAACATCCCCTTCGCCGATGCGCATAAGCCGTTCGAACATTTCGCTTGCGCTGGTCATGTTGAGCAGGATCACGTTGTTCAGTATAATATTAAGGTAATATGCGAAAAAGCCCGAGAGCATGGAGGCGCTGCGTACGCCGATCATATAGACGTTTTTGGCTTCGGAAATCATTTTGACGGCGCGGGTGAAATCCTCGCGGTCGGCTTCTTCAAGCGTCATTTTGATCTTTTCCGAATCCTGGTTCATTACCTTTGTCAAAACGTCGCTTCCCGCCATAATACTGTCGGCGGCGGCGACGCGCTGTACCGAGGTCATGTTGGTGCGAATGAGATTCACGAGAGCGCGCTGCATTTCGGGATAGCCTTTATATCCGAGCTCAATGGCAAACCGAACGACGGTCGATTCCGAAACGCCGGTCTCGCATCCGAGCTTCGTTGCGGTAAGATAAGCCGCAACATCCGGCTTTTCCAAAATGAAGGCGGCGATCACTTTATGGCTCTTGGACATTTTGGGATATCGTTCTTTAATCTCTTTGACAAGATCTAAATTCATAAAATTCGCACCTCGGTTTTTGCACTGTCAACGTATATTATTGCATTTTTTTTGCAAAATGTCAAGTGCGTTCTTGCAATTCCGAAACATTTTCCCGCATTTTTGTTGTACAGACGCCCAAAAAGATACGAAACGATACTTTTTTAACAAAAAAATCAAAAAGCCCTTGACAAACGTAAAAAAAACTGGTATCCTATACACAGCACATCGTGTGCTGAGAAAGCGAGGAACGGACATGGCAAACGGAAAGAAGACCGAAACCGATCTTATTTCGGATGAAATGTCCGAGCAGATTATTGCCACGACGGCAAAGCTGGTCACAGAGTTCGGCACACAGTATATAACGGTCCGCAAAATCCTGAACGAGATGAACATCAGCAACCGTGTTTTTTACAACCGGTTTCACAATCTCGACGAGGTGCTGCAGGCTGTCTATCTCGACCTGATCTTGAAGATGCGCGAAAATCTGAAGGCTGTTCCCGAGGATATGGATTATTTCGAATATGCAACGCACGTCGTCGTGAAATGCATGATCGACACCTACGACATGTGGCGGCAGTTCAGTCAGTATTCTTTCGAACACAGCTCTCTCACCGAGCAAAACCGTCTTTGGTGGACGGGCAGGATCACGGAAATTCTTAATAAGGCAAAAGAACTCGGCGTTGTCCGCAAGGATATCAATTCCGAACAGCTCGCCTACTTCACGTGGTGCATTTGCCGCGGCGTAAATGCCGACGCCGTTTCGCGAAAACTTTCGAAAACCGAAGCGGTCGAGTGTCTGAAAGCCGGCTTTGAGTGCCTTTTAGAGGGCATAAAAGCACGGTGATTCGCCTATAGTAAACTGTAATAATTGATTTTTTACGGAGGAAAGTCCTCCGTAAAAATTAAAACACTTCGGCACACTGTGTGCCGTGCGGCGGAAACGCCGCAAAGATTTTAACAGCACACCGTGTGCCGACGAGAGATCGTCGATTGATTTTTTACAGCACACACTGTGCCGAGAAGGGAGAACCCATGTCACTGAAAATCAAGGGAACCGGCTATTATCTTCCGAAAAAAGTCCTCACAAACGACGACCTTGCCGGCATGGTGGACACAAACGACGAATGGATCCGTCAGCGCGTCGGAATTCACGAGCGCAGGGTCTGCACCGATGAGACGACCCATTTTATGGCGGCACAGGCGGCAAAAAACGCGCTTGACAACGCGGGAGTAGATCCGTCGGAGATCGATCTCATTATCGCCTCGACCATTACGGGCGAGACTCTGTCCCCCACCGTTGCCGCTTTGGTCGAGCGCGAGCTCGGCGCGAGCTGCCCCGCGTTTGACATAAGCTCGGCTTGCAGTGGATTTTTGTTTGCGCTCGACACCGCCGACGCTTTTATGCGCCGCGGAACGTACCGAAATATTCTGATTGTCAGCTCCGAGCGCGTAAGCAAGATCATCGATTGGACCGATCGCAGTACCTGCGTCATCTTCGGCGACGGGGCGGGCGCTTGCGTCGTATCCCCCGGCAATGGATATCTTTCCTCCATGCTGTTCACCGAAGGCGGCAGAGAGGTCATTGATATTCCGACCTTTGTCGGAACCTCTCCGTTCTATATAGGCGAAGATAAAAAGCCCGTCATTTTCATGGACGGGCAAGAGACCTTTAAGTTTGCCGTCAATCATATTGTACACGACATTTCGTCGGTCGTCGCGTCGGCGGGACTTACGATGGAGGACATCGATTTCATTGTTCCGCACCAGGCGAACGTCCGTATTATTGAGTATGCTTCGAAGCGGCTGAAAGTGCCGATGGAAAAGTTTTTTGTCAATATGCAGTTGCTCGGAAACACTTCTTCCGCAAGTGTTCCGATCGCGCTTGCACAGCTTGCCGAAACGGGCAAGCTGAAAGAAGGCATGAACCTTGCCCTCGCCGCGTTCGGCGGCGGTCTTTCCAGTGCAGCATGCGTTATCCGGTGGTAAAACGCCGTTTAATAGGTAATAAACAAAAACAACATCAGACATTTTGGAGGAAATTATCATGACAAACGAAAAAGTAAAAGAACTGCTTGCCGCTCATCTCGAAATCGACCTGGATACCATCCGCGATGACAGCACATTTGAAGATCTCGGAATCGATTCGCTCGACGCCGTTGAGATTCTTATGGAAATGGAAGACGAATTCGGCATCGAAATTCAGGCAGCCGAAATGGGTCACTCGGTAAAAGAACTGGTCGAATACATCGACAAGAAGCTTGCCGACAAGTAATTTTTCAAAAACAATTATGGGAGGGTCGTTATGATAAAAACACAGCTTTGTGATATGCTGGGTATACGCTATCCCCTTTTCCAAGGCGGCATGGCGCATATTTCCGATGCGCGGCTTGCCGCCGCCGTATCGGAGGCGGGCGGACTCGGTATCCTCTCGGCGGCGAGCGGCGACGTCGCGAAAGTCTCCGGTGAGATCGACAAGATCCGCACCCTTACCGACCGTCCTTTCGGTGTAAACATTATGCTTCTCGGCAAAAACGTCGAGGAGCTTGCCGCACTGGTCGCCGAAAAAAAGGTTCCCGTCGTCACAACGGGCGCGGGAACGCCCGGAAAGTATATTCCCCTGTGGAAAGAAGCGGGCGTTAAGGTAATTCCCGTCGTTCCCTCCTGCGCCGTGGCAAAGCTTGCCGCACGCGCGGGCGCCGACGCGGTCATTGCCGAGGGCGGCGAATCGGGCGGGCATGTCGGCGATCTTACAACCATGGCGCTTGTTCCGCAGGTTTGCGACGCGGTAAACATTCCCGTCATCGCGGCAGGCGGGCTTTACGACGGCAGAAGTGTCGCCGCAAGCCTTATGCTCGGTGCATGCGGCGTACAGCTCGGAACACGCTTTTTGACGGCGGTTGAATGCTCAATCAGCGCGGAATACAAGAAGCGTGTTTTGGAGGCGAAGGATACCTCGACGATTGTTACGGGAAAACGTCTCGGACACCCCGTGCGCAGCCTGAAATCCCCCTTTTCGAAGCGCTATTTCGCGGCAGAGTATTCGTCGATATCGGACGAAGAGCTGGAGCGGATGGCTGTGGGCACACTGCGTGCTGCCGTTGTCGACGGCGACCCCGAAAACGGCTGTTTTCTTGCGGGGCAGATCAGCGGCATGGTAAACCGCGAACAGACGTGTAAAGACATAATCGAAGAGATCTTCGAACAGACCGAAAAAGTATTGAAAGGAGCTTCGCAATGGGTAAAATAGCATTCGCCTTTTCGGGTCAGGGCGCACAATACAGCGGAATGGGAAAAGAGCTTTACGAGCGTTACGACGCCGTGAAGAGCTTGTACGATTCTGCTGAGGAAATCCGACCCGGTACGAAAAAGCAGAGCTTTGAGGGCACGGCGGAAGAACTGAAGCAGACCGAAAACACACAGCCCTGTCTTTATCTTGCCGATCTTGCCGCGGCGATTGCTCTTTCCGAAGAAGGAATAAAAGCCGATATGTGTACCGGCTTTTCGCTCGGCGAGATCGCCGCGCTCGCCTTCGGCGGTGCGTACTCCTATACCGACGGCTTTTCACTGGTTTGCAAGCGCGGCGCGCTTATGGCGCAGGCGAAGACCGAAAAACCTACGGCGATGGGCGCGGTATTAAAGCTCGACAAAGATACGGTTTGCAAGCTTTGCGACGAATTTGACGGTCTATATCCCGTAAATTTCAACTGTGCTTCGCAGACAGTCGTTTCGGGACTTTCGGAGAAAATGGGTGAATTTGAGTCGCGCGTGAAGTCGCTCGGCGGACGCTTTGTTCCGCTTGCCGTGAGCGGCGCGTTCCATTCGCCTTTTATGAACGATGCGGCGGAAGCATTTGCAAAGGTGCTTTCCGAAGCAAAGCTAAAAGTTCCCGCACTTCCCGTTTACGCAAACTTTACGGCAAAACCGTATGGCGAAGTATTCCCCACTCTGTCGGTGCAGATGAACCATCCCGTTCGTTTTGCCGAGACGGTGGAAAATATGATCGCGGACGGCGCCGATACATTTATCGAAGTCGGCGCGGGCAAGACGCTTTACAATCTGATTAAGAAAATATCCGGAGACGTCACGGTTTACAATATCGAAAATGCCGAGAGTCTGTCTGTCACGCTTGCCGCGCTCAAAGGAGTGGGACGATGAACATTCTGGAAAACAAAGTTGCCGTCATCACGGGCGCGTCGCGCGGGATCGGCGCGGGAATTGCGGAAAAATTTGCCGCATACGGTGCGTCGGTCGCCCTGGTCTACGGCGGTAACGAGGAAAAGGCGCTTGCGGTCCGCGACGAGATTCGGAGCCGTTATTCGGTCAAGGCGGAAATATACCGCTGTGACGTTTCCTCGTCCGAGGAGTGCGGAAACACGGTAAAATCCGTTCTTGCCGATTTCGGAACGGTTGATATTTTGGTCAACAACGCGGGCATTGTGCGCGACAATTTGATCGCGGTGATGAAGGACGAAGAGTTTGACGATGTTCTGAATGTCAATCTGAAGGGCGCTTTTTACATGATACGTGCGCTCAGCCGAACCTTTATCCGCAAAAAAAGCGGCAGGATCATCAACATAGCGTCGGTATCGGGTCTTATGGGTACGGCGGGTCAGGCAAATTATGCCGCGTCAAAAGCGGGCGTTATTGCGCTCACCAAAACGACGGCGCGCGAATTTGCCGCCAAAAACGTCACCTGTAATGCCATTGCCCCCGGCTTTGTCACGACCGATATGACAAAAAATCTTGATGTTGACGCTTATCTCGAACACATTCCGCTTCGCCGCGCGGGCAGTCCCGAGGATATTGCTAACGCTGCCGCTTTTTTGGCGAGCGATCATGCATCCTATATTACGGGCGAGGTACTGCGGGTAGACGGCGGACTTGCCATCTGATTGCCATCCGAAACGAATCAAATTTGGGAGAATATACTATGAAACGAGTTGTCATTACCGGCATCGGCGCGATCACACCGATCGGACTTTCCGCCGAGACCTTTTGCCAAAATCTGTGCGACGGCGTGAACGGAATCGACGAGATTACCCGCTTTGATGCCACCGAATATAAGGTAAAGCTTGCGGCGGAAGTAAAGGATTTTGATCCCACCGCTTTTATGGAAAAATCGGTTGCGCGCAAAAACGACCGCTTTGTTCAGTTTGCCATAGCGGCGGCGCGCCAGGCGGTTGAGGACAGCGCCGTCGAAGGCAAGGTCGAAAATGAGCGCTTCGGCGTTTACTTCGGCACCGGTATCGGTGGTTTTGATACCTTTGTGACCGAACACGATAACCTTTTGAACCGCGGCTGGACTCGCGTTTCCCCGCTCTTTATTCCGAAAATGATCGGCAATATGGCGGCGGGCAACATTGCCATTCAATTCAAAGCACACGGACCGTGTATCTCGATCTCCACTGCCTGTGCCAGCGGCACGAGTGCGATCGGCGAAGCCTACCGCGCCATTGCGGGCGGATATGCCGACGCGATCATCGCGGGCGGCGTCGAAGCGGCGATCTCCCCTCTTGCCGTTGCGGGCTTTACCAACTGCCAAGCTCTGACGCAAAGCACCGACAAAGACCGCGCCTCCATTCCGTTTGATAAAGAGCGCAGCGGATTTGTTATCGGCGAGGGTGCGGGAGCGCTGATCGTAGAGGGCTACGAACACGCATTGCGCCGCGGCGCGAAGATCTACGGCGAAATTGTCGGCTACGGAAGCACATGCGACGCTTATCATATCACCGCGCCCGATACAGAGGGAACTTCTGCTGCACGTGCGATCACCGAAGCGCTCGGCACGCTTTCTTATGACGCGGCAAAGGTTTACTTTAACGCGCACGGAACATCGACGCCGCTAAACGACAAGACCGAGACGATCGCCGTCAAGAAAGCCTTCGGCGACGACGCAAAGAAGATCCATATCAGCTCGACGAAATCGATGACGGGTCACCTTCTCGGCGCGGCGGGCGCGATCGAAGCGATCGCTTGTCTGCACACGCTGAACACGGGTATTATTCCCCCGACGATCGGTTATCGCGTACCCGACGAGGAATGTGATCTCGATTACACACCGAACAAAGCGGTACACGCCGATATTGATCTTGCCCTTTCGAATTCGTTAGGCTTCGGCGGTCACAATGCCTGCATCGCACTGAAAAAGCCCGAATAAGGAGACAAAACATGACACAGGAAGAGCTTAAGCACATTCTCCCCCATCGCGACAATATGCTCTTGTTGGATTCGGCGGAGATCGTAGACGGAAAAGCGGTCGGAAGAAAAACAATCACGGGCGACGAATGGTTTTTGAAGGGACATTTCCCGAACAATCCCGTCACGCCCGGTGTTATCCTTTGCGAAATTCTGGCTCAGTCGGTCTGCGTATTGATGGCCGAGGAGATGGATTCGAACGCGACGCCGCTGTTTACAGGTCTTGATAAAGTAAAGTTCAAGCACCCCGTCTTACCGGGCAACACTTTCCGTACCGAATGCGTTATCACGAGAAAAATGCCGCCTTTCTACTTTGCCTCGGGCAAGGGATATGTTGGCGATACGCTTTGTGTGAGCGCGGAGTTTTCTTTTGCGCTTGCCTCTGCCGAAAAAATACAAAAATAACGCGATTTTGCCGGAAAGGAGAAACGCTATGCTGAAAGTTTTGGAAAATCTGAAAAAGAATGTAAACGATCGGCTTGAAACGAAGGTCTGCAAGGCTTGCAAGACCGAAACCACTTTATATGAACTTCGCAAAAATCTCTTTATCTGTCCGTCCTGCAAAAAATATTTCCGCATGAGCGCCAAGGAGCGGATCGCCGCTACCTTCGACAGCTTTTCGGAGATCGACGGCGAAAGAGTGAGCCGCAACATTATCTCCTTCCCGGGATACGACGAAAAGCTTTCCTCCGCAAAGGAACAGAGCGGAGAGAACGAGGCGGTTACGTGCGGAGTCGGTACGATCGCCGGACAAAAGACAGCGGCGTTCGTTATGAATTCGGAGTTTATGATGGGCAGCATGGGCACGGTGGTCGGCGAGAAGATCACACGGCTTTTTGAGTATGCGACCGAAAACAAGCTTCCCGTGGTCGGCTTTACGACCTCGGGAGGCGCCCGCATGCAGGAAGGCGTCTATTCTCTCATGCAGATGGCAAAGGTCAGCTGTGCCGTCAAGCGTCATTCGGATGCAGGGCTTTTGTATATTACGGTCTTGACCGATCCGACCACGGGTGGCGTTACGGCAAGCTTTGCCATGGAGGGCGATATCATCCTTGCCGAGCCGAAAGCCCTTGTCGGCTTTGCCGGTGCGCGTGTCGTGGAGCAAACAACGGGACAAAAGCTGCCCGACGGCTTCCAAAGTGCCGAATTTATTCTTTCACACGGCTTTTGCGATATTATCGAACCGCGCGAAAGCTTAAAAGAAAAGCTCGGCGAGCTGCTCCGACTTCATGCCGCGTGAGCCGAAAGGAGGAAAAGACATGCAAGCGTATGAAAGAGTAAAAAATGCCCGCAGTCCCAAACGGGCGGGCGGCGCCTATTATATTTCCCACATGATCGATTCTTTTACCGAGCTTCACGGCGACCGCCGCTTTTCGGATGACGGAGCGATCATCGGCGGCATCGGTTATCTGGACGGAACGCCCGTGACGGTCATTGCCATGGAACGCGGCGCAAGCTTCGAAGACCGCATGAAGCGAAATTTCGGCTGTCCCAATCCCGAAGGATATCGAAAGGCGCTTCGTCTCATGAAGCAGGCGGAAAAATTCCACCGTCCGATCCTCTGCATTATTAACAGCCCCGGGGCTTATTGCGGAATCGGTGCGGAGGAGCGCGGACAAGGACTTGCCATTGCCGAAAACCTTTATGAAATGAGCACGCTGAAAACTCCGATCCTCTCGGTCGTATGCGGCGAAGGCGGAAGCGGCGGCGCACTGGCGCTTTCGGTTGCCGATGAAATTATCATGCTCGAAAACGCCGTATATTCGGTCATTTCCCCTGAGGGGTGCGCCAGCATTCTATGGAAGGACGCTTCCAAAGCCGATGAAGCGGCGGAGGTCTTGCGGCTTACCGCAGATGATCTTCACAAGTTCGGCATGGTCGACTGTGTGATCCGCGAAAACGAAAAGCCACAGGAAAGGATCGACGCCGAATTGAAGTCTGAGTTGAAAAAGCGCATTGCGGAGCTGAAAAAATCGGATGTTGAGACACTTCTCAACAACCGTTACAACAAATTCCGAAAGATCGGACAGATATGAAAAAGCAGAGGCTTTGCCTCTGCTTTTTTATGCTTTCGCGGCTACTCTGCCGCGTCTTCCTTGTTGTCGGTGTCGGGTGTTGATTCCGCATTTTCCTCAGACATATCGGAAAGCTTATTCCGTAAAAAATGTAAGCCCGCACTTTTCTCACGGATCTCCTGTTGGAAGCTACTGTTAAGCTTTTGAAGACTTTCGCACAAAGCATCGATATCGGCGATATACGCGTCGACACGCAAAAGCTCACTGTGAATTCTTTCATTGTTCTCGGAGATCTTTTGGTTATAGTCGTTCTGTGCCTGTGTTTTCAGTTCATCGGCAAACTTTTTCGCTTCAATCAGAATATCGGCAAGCTCGCCCTGTTCTTTTTCTTGATCCTTTTTGGCGCTTCTCATCTCCGACGCGAGGCGTTCTTGCGTATCAAGGCGGACGGAAAGCACCTTACAGCGCTGTTCCAGCTCCTCTTTTTCGGTATCGAGACGGTTCTTTTCCTCCGAAAGAGCGGAGTTTTTCTCTTTTACGTCCGCGAGCGCCCTTTGAAGATCGGCGCATTCTTGCCGCAGACTTGTGTTTTCATCCGTGAGAAACCCGACTTTTGCTTTAATTTCATCGTCCACACGTTCTATGTAGTCGCGGACGCTGCTTTCGGTATATCCAAACAGACCTTTCTTCAATCGCGGTAATTTCATGCTCTCTCTCCTTTCGAATTTCTCTTACGTGCAAGTATGGAAAACAAATGCTTTCGGTCAAACAGTATAACACAAATTGCGATCGGAATCAAGGCCCCGACCGAAGAAATACAAGCGATTATCACCCATGACGTCAAATCTTGTACGGTTGACGGGATGAAACGATGCAGCCCGAACGATATGCCGGCTGCGGCGATGCCGTACAGCAGGATCTCTTTAAAAAACAAATGCAGCGGTCGGTGTAAGATCTGTTTGGAAAGATACCACGCCATATAGACGCTGCGCGCTGCCATGGCAATTGCCGTTCCGAGCGCGACGCCGACCATTCCGAGCGGTTTTATCAATGCAAGCGAGATTCCGAGATTTAAGATCACCTCAAGGTAAGCGCCGAATTTTGTTTGCTCATAGTGTCCGGCCGCATAAATCACGCAGTTGTACGGAATGCGGACACAGTAAAACCATTGAGCTGTCACAAGGATTCCCGCGAACAAGGGACGCAGATAGTTAATATCGGTCACATCCTTTGTATAAACGCTGACAAACGGCACGATGAGCAGTGCTTCGGCAACACAAATAAACGTAGCTGCAACCGTATTGGCAAGACGATATGTTTCAAAAGTATACCGCAGCTTGTCTTTTTGATTTGTTGCCAAAAGCTGTCCGATAGAACCCGAGAGCGCATCGGATATGGCAACAAAGAAATTCTCGAGCGTATAAACGACCGAATTGTAGACCGAATACACCGATACCTCTTTTGTCCCATTAAATAAAGAAAGCAATACGATGTCGGTATTTGCATGGACAAAGAAAGCCATATGATGTATCATGGCACTGCTTTTTCGCGGGATCGTACGATTTTCATCATACACTGCTTTCCCGATAGCATAATGCTTCCGAACATACAAGCGAAAAATTAAAGGATTCGAGAGATAAATCAGTGTGCTGATGAGCTTTACCGCATGGATTCCGCACGAAAGCTTGATCGCAATGATACTGACGGCAAGATTCACCAACATCGTGACGATCTGAACCGACTGGATAACGCGGATTTTTTGATCGGCTCGCAGCAAAATGCGGTGCGCCATGGCAAAATAATAATTAAAATAATAGTTACAGGACAAAATCAAAACCATTCCCGCAACGTACGGAAAGTCAAAGTCGGTGCGGATAATGAATTTGACGCAAAGACAAAGAAGCAATACCAGTCCGAAATACACGTACGATATGCGGGCAAAAAACTTTTTTGTGTTAAGAAAAATGTCCGATACGGCTTTTTCGTCCTTTTCCGCAAGCGGTTTATAAAAGCTCGCCATAACAAGCCCGCCCACACCGCTTTCCATCAAAACGGTATAGGTGAGAAACTGTCCGATCGTCTGGAGCATTCCGTTGACATCCGAGCCGAAATAGCGCAGAATGTACCGAGGAAGGATAAGACCGCACGCGGCAGAGGAAATCTGATAAAGTATGGCCACCAGCATATTCGCTTTTGTCTGACCGATCTCGTGTCTTTTTGATTTTTCGATATTGATATTCAAACTCAAGTTTTTTCCTGCTTTCCCGATCGACATGTAAGCCTGTATTTCAAGAAAAACAATCCGTACAGAAGAAAAATATGTTCGGTCTGTAAAAGATACAGCTTATAGCGTATCTTTTGGCTGACTTTTTGTTGACGCATAGTAAACAGCGCTTGATTCAGGCGGGGATTTTGGATATATTCACGTACCTTCTTTATACGTTGATTCAGCGGCAGGTCGGTATTAAACAGCAATTCTTTTCGCACGGCTTCCAAAAGCTGAACCGCCGCATAGCAGTCGATCTGCGTTTTCGAGTAAAAATTACGTGTATCGAATGCATGCTCCAGTTCCGATATCAGAACCGGAAGCTTGGCAAAAAGATGCTTATCGTACATGTTCGTAAGCGATTCCTGCGTTATACAATAAAAATAGAGAAAATCGTTCGGCAGCATGTAAATCTTGTCTGCATCCAAAATACACGGATACGAACAAATCGCATCCTCGCCGTAGTAAATTTTATTATTTGCGTCGGCAAGAGGCTTTTGCAAAATTTCTCTCCGAAAAATTTTGTTGCACAGGCTCGGAGACAGAAGCGGGAGTCCGTTCGCGGGCGAATAAAGCATGAAGGGATAAATCTCTTTTACAAGTTTTGCCTTGTCATATATTCCCTCCCGAGCGCCGGAACACAGCGGAATGGATTTTACTTCGCTTTCCATCATAATTCCGCATATTACAATATCGGGTCTGTATTGTACGATCGGCTTCATCATAATTTCATACATGGAAGGATGGATATAGTCATCACTGTCGATGTAGGAAATATATTCGCCGGAGGCTTGTTCAAAGCCTACCTTACGGGTATGAAGCGGACCGGTATTTTCATTCTTATGAATAGTTTTTATCTTTGGATTTTCTGCCGCATAGGCGTCACAGAGAATGGCACTGCTGTCGGATGATCCGTCGTTTACCAGAATCAACTCGAAATCCGTAAAGGTTTGTGCAAGAATACTGTCAACACATCGTGACAGACTTTTTTCCGCGTTATAAACCGGAACGATAACACTTAATTTCGGCAAAACACAAAGCCCTTTCTTGTTGTTTTTGATTATTGTCGGACGGATACTCGGTTGGACTCCGACGAAGCCGATCGATACTTTTTTACCCGGGCCGGAACACCCGCTGCCACAGCATAGTCGGGAATATGCCCGGTGACGACGGAGCCTGCGGCAATCACAACCCCGTTCCCGATCGATGCCCCGGGTAATATTGTTACGCGGGCTCCGATCCACACGTCGTTTCCGATCGTAACCGGTCGGTACTCGGAAAAGCCCTGTTTGCACATCGGAATATCGGTTCTTGAATAAGCATGATTACGCGTGTAAATGAAACACTCGGGTCCCATCATAACATATTTTCCGATGGTAGTATAAGCGCCGACAACAGAGTTTTTCCCAATACCCGATTCATCACCGATTATCACGTTGCGCGCAAAGTCGGCGTTTCGGTCTATATTTACGTTTTTTCCGCATTGAGGAAGAAGCAGCTTTGCGCAAAATCCGCGTAGGATTTTAGAGCCTCTCCCGAGAAAAAACGTGTCCGACGCGGGAAGATGACGGGCAAAGGATTGATACAGCACTGAACCCAGCAATTGCTTGCAAGTCATTTTCTTGTCTCCTTTGCATGGGCGGCGGATTTCTCCGCCGCTCACGCCTGCGAAATTATTCGTAGTCGTCCAGATTGTTACGACGGTCGCGGAGGGAAAGATCCACATATCCGTTTTCGTCATAAGCACTGGTTGCGCGCAGCATGATATTGTAATACCACTTGCTGCTGTCAAGATCGGTAAAACCGTAGGTCTCTGCCGTTACGGCTTCGCCGTCCGCCGTTTCGAGTTTTGCCTCATCACGGCCGATAATGCGATTGTAGATGGTGCAGAACTCGGCACGGGTGAGCTGTTTGTCGACCAAAAGGTCGCCGTTATCGTCGCCGAGAACGTAGCCTTCGTTGTAGAGGATGTCGGCATACTGTTCATTGGTAAGATCACTCTTGGCGGTAAAGCCGAGACCGAGACAAACAATTCTAAATGCTTCTCCGCGCGTTATAGCAACGTACGGATTTACGTTTTCTCCGGGCTGAACGGTAAATCCACCCTTCGAGTTAATAAACTCGATACCGCTGCGGAACCATTCGTCCTTTGTATCGGGGAAGATCGGATCGTTGGCAGCGTTGTACGAAAAACCGTCCAGTCTGTCGTTTTGCTTTGCAAGGCGATGAACCATCGCCGATACTTCACTGCGCAGAAGGTTGTTTTCGGGCGCCATGGTGGTATCGTTGTAGCCGTAAATGTACGCAAAATCGCTCACAAACGGATCGATTGTCTCATCCTCGCCCTCTTCTTCCTTCGGAAGCTCTTCCGGAGGCACGTAGGTGGGATCATCCGGAGTCGGAATCTCGATCGGTTTCTGGGTCGTCTTTTCCACGATTACGCCATCGATATGCCAGCATTTGGGAAAATCGCTGTCTACAAACTTCAGGACATACCAACGAATTTCATATTTGTCGGTTGTGAATCTGCTCCAATCGACAACCTTTCCGTTGCTTGAAAGAATGTAACCGTTGTCCCCGTAAAGCTCGTACACCTTTGCAAGTATGTTTTCATCTGCAGGTACATCCGTTACCTCCGCCGTAACATCGGCGGAAGACACGCTGCCTTCCTTGTACACGACAGAATAATCGGTTTTGCGCATTATATCGGTCAACAGGCTTTCGTGCAACAGCGGAGTAAAATATGCAGTACTGTGCTGACTTACGTTACCGTATTCATCCATGTGCAAGCCAAAACGCTGAACATAAAACTTCACATCGATGATTTCCGTGTAGGAAGCTGCCGAAACAACCGGAATGCATGCCAAGAGCAAAACCACGCTGAGTGCAATTGCGATAAGCTTCTTCATAGTATCACCTCCTTTCAATTTCATATTAATCCGACGCTTTTGTGTTTGATACACAACGACTCACCTCACTTTGCGTCAAACTGTCTATACAAACCGCCTTTACCGGCTGTATACTTTGGTTGTGCCGCGTTACAAAATTCCGCAGCCGTAAATAGTAGTCCTCGTCCGAATCGGCAATTTCTCCGCATTCGGGCGGTATCTGTTCCTCCGCCGCCGCGTAACGGCAGGTAAGGATCGGCGTCTTTAAGAGCATCGCTTCCCCGATGACCAAAGGAAAACCTTCGTATGCGGAGTAAAGAGCAAACAGATCGGCATTTTGAATATAGGGATACGGATTCTCCTTTTCGCCTTCAAACCGAATGTGATCCGAAATCGAAAGGGATGCCGCCAGCTCTTCGCATTTTATACGGTCGGGACCGTCTCCGACGATATGCCAGCAAAAATTCCGCACTCCGTCGTCGCAGAGGCGCTTGCACAGACGGACGATCCCGTCAATTCGCTTGGTTGCATTATCCGTGCGGGCGACCGTAACGATATGAATTTTTCCGTCTTTCTCGAACGGCAGGTATTCCCCGCTTTTCTTTTCGATATCGTGCTTGCAGAAAACATTGTGCCGTACTGCGGTTTTTTTTGCATATTCGGGCAACAGAAGCAAAAACTTTTTTCGAACGCCCTCAGAAACGCAAACAATCTTGTCGAACGGCGCATAGATTCGGCGGCAATAGTCCTTGTCAAATCCCGACAGGATCGGATCGGTGTGGATCCATGCGACCTTGTACGCCGCGTCGACAAAATCCGACACAAAAAGATTCGTACCTTTGTTGAACGCTCCTGCGGGAACATCCGTGAAATAGGAAACGGCAGCATCGAACTGTTCTTTGTACCGCAGACGCTTAAAACAGCGGCGGTAAAACCTCTCCGAGCCGAAAACGCGCGCATAAGCGGTGATCAGAACGCGAAGCAGAATATCGATCGGCTTTTTGGACGCCCGAACCGCACCGAAGGACTCGGCAGAAAGGCGCAATAGCTTTCCCCCGCTGAGCACCGTCACATCGCGCGGCAGTTCTTTTAAAAGCGAACCGCCCGTAAAAGTGAACAAATGAAGATCATATTCGCCGCTTTCGGAAAGAGTGCAAAGCTGATTTAAAAGAGCCTTCTGCACGCCGCCGACCGAAAAATTCTGGGCGGCAAACAGGACTTTTTTCTTGTTCATGATCTTTCACGCTCCTTTCCGAGAAAAATTCCGTTTATGCCGTTTTTCATCGCGAAGCTGTACAAAAAGATAAAGCAAACGCGAACCGAGCGAGAACCCGAAAAGCGAGACGCACAGCCGCACAAGTCGGACTTTTTTTGTTTTTCCGAAGCGCAAAAGCTCTTTTTGCGCTTCGACGTGCGCCTTGTAACGCCGACGCAATTCTTTCGGCAAAGCGCCGTAAAAGGCAAGCGAGACCGCGTATTGATACGCAAGAAACGAAAGGATTTCGGGCTGCGGAGCTTTTTTTGTCCATTCTTCGATAATGCACAGTTGGTCAAGAAAATTTTTATCGTTTTCAAAAGAACGCCTTGTCCCTTGCGAAATGCGGTAGCAATAACGGCTGCCCGTAAGACAGGCGGCGGACCTTGCGTTTGTAATGACCGCAAGCGTCCAGTCGATATCCTCGCCCGCACGGTCGGTACGAAAAGCGATATGAGCGCTTTTCAAAAATTCACGCCGCAAAATCTTTCCTCCCGTACTTGCGGGGAATTTGGCACAATTCACAAGATGCGCAAGCACCGCGCTCATTGGCTGTCCGTTGATCTTTTCGGGGATCAGCCCCTCCCCCATCGGTTCGGTTTTTCCGTTGGGAAAAAACTTTCGGATGGGATAAAAGATAAGATCACACGGGTTCGCTTCGCAATATTTTCGCGCTGCATCGATAAGACCGTCCTCAACATAGTCGTCCGAATCGACCAAAACGATGTAATCGCCCGCGGCTTTTTGAACGCCGTAATTTCTTGCGGCGCCCGGACCGCGATTTTCTGTATGAAAGGCACGAATGCATTCGTGTTTTGCCGCGTAATCATCACACAACTCGGCACTCACACCGTCGGTCGAACCGTCGTCCACCAACAGAATTTCGCAGTCGGTGCTTTGACGCAAAAGACTCTCAAGGCATTCGGCAAGGTATTTTCCCGTGTTGTACACGGGAACGACAAAGCTGAACGTAATCATGTGTCCGCCTCCTTTGCCGCAGTATCGTCCCGAAAATAAATTGCCTCATATTGCGGCATGACCGCCGAAAGATCGTACCGTTTGGCACGCGAAAGGTTTTCATTTTCCATGCGCTTGCAAAGCGCCGGGTCGGCACAAAGACGCTCGATTCCGTCGGCAAAGCCGTCTGTGTCGTGCGGCGCGTACAAATATCCTCCGACACCCTGCGTTACAAGATCGCGGTTACCGCGAATATCCGAAGCAAGAATCGGCATACCGCATGCCATGGCTTCGATCAGTGCGGACGGAAGACCCTCGCGAAGCGACGGAAAACAAAAGATATCGCACGCCTTTACTATTTCAAAAACATTCGTGCAAAATCCCGGAAGACGGACATGGTCCGAAAGATATAATTCCTTTGCGCAGCGCTCGAGTTCGTCGCGATAAGCGCCGCTGCCGACGATGATATAATAAAGATCGTCGCGCGAAAGCTTTCTCATTGCGCGCAAAATGGTTTTATGATTTTTCAGCTCGCGAAGCTCTCCGACCGAGACAAGAATCTTTGCATCAAGGGGAATTCCGAACGAGCGCCGCACTGCCTCACGATCACAGACCGTTTCGATCGCATCGTTTACGCGAACGCCGATACCGTTTGTGAGAACGAGCTCCTTCGGTCGAAAACTGTGCGCGGCAAGTTCATAATCCTCGCGGTTGATCGTAACGAGCGTGTCGGTCAGCGGAGAGAGAAGCTTCTCTATCGGATAGTAAAGAAGCCACGCCGCTCTTGAGCTACCTTTGAAGAAGTGGAACCCATGCGCGATATAGACAACGCGCGTTCCGTTTTTGCGTGCTTTTCGTGCGGCAAGGCGTCCGAGCGCACCTCCGATCGGCGTGTTGCATTGCACGATATCAAAGTGGTTTTCACGGAGCAGTTTTTTCAGCCTGCGATACGCGGTAATGTTCTGCGGACTTGCGGGATTGCGGGAAAAGGGAATGTCGATGAAATGATCGCAAAACGGAATTTCGGGAACACCGTTTCCGCATCCGCAATCGTTTTTTGCGGCAACATAGGTCTCATATCCCCTGTTGTGAAACATTTCGATGTACGGTAAATGAAACGCACAAATATGTGTTTTGACGACCGTTGCAATAATGAGCACCTTTTTCCGCATAATTTCACCTCAATTCCGTTGGAACAGTATCTCTTTAAAAGTGTCAAACGCCTCACCGGCTTTTCTTTCGATTTCGGGGTCAAGCGAAAATTCGGTACTCTGAAACAAAAAATCCGCCATTTCCGATTCGTTCGGGCGATTGATATCGCTTCCCTTTACGGGATATCCGATATCGGACAGCATGTTTCGCATTTTGTCCCGAAAAAGAATCGGATACAGATCGGTCCGCGTCCTAAGCGCCAAAACCGCACCGTGAAACCGTGCCGAAATGATTTTGGAACAGCGTGAAAAGGCGGAGAATATCTCGCCGTTTGCGCCGTGGCAAACGATCTGTGCTTTGTCGGCGAAGCGCATTTTGTTAAACACGCAAGCACAGGCATAACGATCGTTTTCGCTTCCCGAATCGAGCGCCAAAAGAAGCACCCCTTTTCCCGTTTTTTCGCACCACAAATCGGCGGTTTTTGCCATTGCATCATAGTAACGGCAATTGTCCGCGTCGCCGTCGCGCCGCATAAGCACGATTCCGAGAAGATTCTCCCCTGTTTTCGGCAAAAGAAGGTTTTCGGGAAGCGAAAACAAAAGATCGGGAAACAGCCGCACAGAGCGGCAATGCATTGCGTTCAGCCGTTCAAAGGTCGCCTTGTCGCGGCAGGAAATATACCGAAAACGCCGCAGGCGACGGAAGATCAGCCATTTCCCGAGACGATACGGAATCGGCTCAAGGTTACAGCCGATACAATAATCGGCGTCTTTTTTCCCGCAAAGAAAATTGCGCAGCTCCGCTTTCAGCGCAGAACGGCTGTTTATCATAAAGCCGCTGCCCGTCACCAAAACCGACGGCGTATTCTTCGGTGCTTTTCCGAGCGTTACATTATTTCTTTCGGCAACAAGCGCCGATGCATTTTCGTCTTCGACGAAAAAATGAAATTCGGAAAGCTTTTCGGCTGTGAGCCATTGCATCATATCATCGCCGAAATTTGAATCGAAATAGCCGCGCAGAATAAGATTTTTTTCTTTTTTTATGTTACGCATGATCGATAAAACGGAGCTTCTTTCCGAGCAGTTCAAGCAGAATGCAAAGAATCGCACCGATCATGACCGCCAGCACAACGCTGACAAGATAATAGAAGACCGAGCTTGTCGTTTTGTGCGAAACAACGCCGGAAACGGTCTCGATACTTTGCGACGATTTATAGGTGTTGTAATCCTCCACCGTGCTTTTGGTGATCTCATACAGCTCATTAAAGGAGCGGCAGGTGTCCTTTAGAAGTCTTTCGATCTCGGCATGATGTGCCTTACCGCCTTCGTTATTCGGAAAGCTCTCGAGCGCCTCTGTCAGCAGCTGTGAGTCAACCGTAAGATTCACGCTGTTTGCACTGTAGGTCACATAATCGAGAACCATCTGGTCGTATACCGACTTGCTCTCATCGTAGCGCATGTCGCGGTCGACATCCTGCCGAACCTGATTGCTTTCGTTCTCGCTTGTATTTCCGCCGTTTTCCTCATTCCAGAGGTACGCCTTGTTTTTGTCGGAATACACAAGCATCAATTCCTTCTGCGTTTCGGCTTTCTCGTCGTTCAGACTCTTTTCATAAGCCGCGTCGGTAATGCGGTTATTCAATGTACTGCGCAGAGAATCGGCGTCCTTGGTGATTCCGTATTGTAAAACCATACGCTCGGCGACCGACAGCTGCTGCTCGTTTATGGACTTATATTCGGTAGCAAGATCAAGCGGAGAATAGCCGGTTCGATACGAACGGTAATTGTCGCCGTTCTGTGCGATTTTTATAAGATATTCGATATTCGAGCTGATTTTGTTCCGCAGCATATCGACCGTGTCGTAATAGTCGTATTGCAGAGCGGCGTCTCCCGAAAGCTTGGTTATGTCGTAGCTGTAGGTGTAATTTTCAACGTAAAAAAGGCGATACTGACTGATCACGGCGCTGAGCATGTGCTTTACATAGTCCTTGCCGACGGGCGAAGTATATTTCACCGAGTAATAGACGGTGCTTTCCTTTTCGGTCTCGTTCATCGAATAATCGGAAAATTTTTCGATCCACGAGGAATATTTTTCCTGCTCCGCCGTCGGCGTGATGGGGGTTACCACAATATTGCGGCGTACGCTTTCGGCGTTGACGTTTTGCAGTTCCAAAGCTTCGATGGCATTTTTGACAACGATCGGGCTGTTGATCTCATAAGGGTTAACGGTAAGCCCGTTTTCGGTAAATCCGTCTGCGGCGGAATCTCCGATATACTTAATAATGATCTCTGCCGTGTAGCTTTCGGTAAGCTTTAATGCGAAGAAGCAAAGGAGAAGCGAGAGAGCAATCAGGATCGAAAAGATTTTTTTGTGCCGAATAAAGCTTTTTAAAAGATCATTCACCGACATTGCCCGTTCCCTCCTCTTCTTCCGATTCATCCGTGTCTTCAAAGCCGCGATCGGCACGCTTTTTTACATAACGCAAAAGACTGATGAACCAGCCGATCGCATACAGCGCACAGCCGAACAAAATGATATTCTTGATCACCGCAACGGCAGAGGCAACAAGCCCGTGGCCGCGGCTGACGGGGCTTATGTACACTTCCTCATAGGAATTATCGCGGATATATTCGCGGTTGACCTCACGGGCGTTTTCGGAGAGCGTCGAAATTTTTCCGATGATGGCTTCGCTCTTTTCCTCGGCGGCGCGCAGCGCCTCCTCGTTATCGTCCGCCGAACCAAATTGTTCGAGAAGATAGCGATAATAATGGGCGCTGTTTTCCTCTTGATTGCCGGCAAGGCGCGCGCGGTCGGCGTATTCGGTGAGATAATCGATTCCGATTTTGGTTCGGTTCATATAAAATTTGTTTTCGGAATCAAGCGCAGGAATGAAGACAACCTTTGTGACCTGCGGATCGTAAAGGGCAAGACCGTTCATGGCGGAGTTGTATTCGCCGATACTGCGGCTGTACTGCTCTTCGTGCGCATTTTTCACATATTCAAGCTGCTTTAAAAGGCGGCTTCTGTCGTTTGTAACGCCGCGTTGAATGATATAGGCTTTGTAGGCTTCTATATCGTTTTCGGAAATGCGCAAAGCTTCCGAATTCAGATCGCCGAAGCTTATCTTTTCGGCTGTGACGTAGCGGACGTCTTCGTCGTAGCGAGCCGACAAAAAGCGGCTCAGACGATTGAGAATATTGGACATTTCGGTCACACGGTTGAAGTGATCGAGCGAGCGCGTCTTTGTCCAGTCGATCTCGAAAAAGCTGTCGGACAGAATATACTTGTCCTCGTAGTATTCTTTATAACTGTCGGCAACGGCTTGCAGAACAGTTTCCTTGGCGGGCAAACCGAACTGCACGGCAACAGTGCGAAACGGAGCGAGACGCCCTTCGGATTTTACCGCATCGGAAATGACCGAGTAGCTGAGCGTATAGCGGCTCGGAAAATACGAATATGTATCGTTGCCGTCCAAAACATTTTTTTCGATCGCATTGAAGCTTCCGTCCGAGGTCATACCCGCTACGGAAATATGCTTTGTCAGCGTTTCGACATCGACCTTGCCGTCAAGCTTTTCACAGGCGCGGCTTAAAACCTCCTCACTCATCAGCTCGTATATATCAAAGGGAGAGCCGTCGGGATTGCATCCTTTCGCGATCTCGGAAAAGGTCATTGATATTGTCATGCTGGACATGTTCAGGTTAATGGCGACCACATAGAGGATAGCCAAAACGGTTACGGCAAAAAGGCAGATCAGCGAATAGCCGAAGCTCGATTTCGGAGCGGGAATGATCGAGGTCTCTCCCTTGCCGCTCTTTTTGCTTTTATCGGATCCGTCGTTGTTTTCGCCGCGCAGATCCTCCAAGAGACGGTCGAGATCGGGATGATCATACAGTGCGGTTTTCTTTTTCATTCGATATCGCACCTCCTTCTTTGTTATTTTCGGCATTTGCCTTTGCCATAGAAAATGCGGCAAAGATCAAAAGATTCCAAAAGGATTTGATACTGGGGTTGATTGTCAGCGTCATGGCAAGGGTCAGCATGCCGATCATGGCGGCGGAGACGTGTGGGCGCTGCTTTAGATTGCGAAAGATCACAGAGAGTGACAAAAGGCAAAAAAGTAAAAATCCGAAGACTCCCTGATTGTAAAGCGTCTGGATAAAATGATTGTGTGCGACGACCTGTTCAAGCCTTCCGTTGATCATCATTTCGTGATGAACAAAAATACCTCTGCCGCAAAAAAGCTCCCAGGTCGATTCGCGGATGGTTTTCAGCATAGAGATCCATATATCGCCGCGTGCGCTTCCGCGCGATTCAAGAAGCGCCTGTATGCTGAAGCGTTCGGCGACCGATGCGGGAAGAAGCGGAAGAACGACCGTCCAAAACAGCGCCGCGGCGGCAATAAGTCCTGCGATACCGCAAAGTCGTTGCAAAATGCTTTTTGCCCGAATGAACATATAACTTGCCATAATGACCGCCATGGCGATAAGCCCGCCGCGCGAACCGGAGGAAAGAACGGAATAAGCGCCGAGCAGAATCAGAACAAAGCAGAGCGGCGCATAATTTTTTCTTTCGGCGATTTTTTTCATGGCAACCGCCATCGGATAGAAAAAGAAACTGGTAAAATAGTTCGGGTCGCTTGTCGCGCCCATGACCGTCATGGTGTTGCGCCCGCCGTACCAGCTTCCCGTTGAGAAGCCGAGAAAGATCATTATGACCAAAAGAGCCAACTGGGAAAGATCGAAGATTTCTTCTTCGCGGCGCGTGTATTTGCGCATCGAAATAAGAAAGATCAAGGCGACCGTTTCGATGTATCCGCGCACGTACATAACAGCGACCGAGCTTGAGTCGGCATAAAGCGTTGCGACACAGCTCAAAAGAAACAACGCCAAAAACAAGTGAACGCTGTTCAGCTCAAGCTTTTCCCGATAAAAGAACAAAGCCGCGAGAAAAAACGCCGCGATCGGAATGGTGATCAGGCGGAGAAAAGAACTGCCCGCTTCGTTGGTGGCAATGGTCAAAGGAAGCGCCATGAAATAAAGACAGGCGAGGATACAGGCAAGACCGACATCGGGAAAAATGTGACCGTTAAAAACACGGTCTGCAAGACGTGAAAACGACGAATCCGAATTGTGTGAAACGGTCAAGTTTTTTCCTCCTCTCTTTATCGGTCATGATTGAATAAAAATGAATCCTTACCCCTTTTGAATCGAATTTGTTTCTGACGTTTTCTCCGAACTCGGCGAAGAACCGATACTGTCCCGAGCCGATTCCTCCGTCACACCTTCGGTCGATTCTTTTATAAACATGATATAAACCGTCTGAACCAAAAGCTTTAAGTCGAGCCACGGAGAGAATTCGGAAATATAAAGGCTGTCCAAAAGCACTTTGTCGGAGGCTTTTGTGTTGTATTTCCCGTGGATCTGCGCATAGCCCGTAAGCCCGGCCTTGACCGAATAACGCACATCGTAGTTCTTCACGATGCGACTGTATTCGTCGGCAAAAATCGGGCGCTCGGGACGCGGACCGACCAGCGACATATCGCCTTTTAAAATATTCCAAAGTTGCGGAAGCTCATCCAGTCGGCAGGTGCGAAGAATTTTGCCCGCGCGTGTTATGCGATCGTCATGCTCTGTCGCAAGGCGCGCACCGTTCTTTTCCGCGTCCGCTAGCATAGTGCGGAATTTTACGATGCGAAAACGACGCTTGCCGCGCGTGTAACGCTCCTGCAAATAGAAGACGGGGCCTTTCGAATCAAGCTTTATCATAAGTGCACAGACGAGAAAGACGGGCAACAGCACGACCAGTCCCAAAAAGGACATAAGAAAATCAAATCCGCGTTTCAGAATGCGCTCGGGCAGACTCATGCGAATGGATTTCAGGCGGATGACGGGGGTGTCGCCCACATGATCGATCTTAGCGTGCATAAACGAAAGAGCTTTGATCGTCGGAATGATCTTTACCGCTTTTCCCGCACTCAGCGCGCGCAGAATGTAAGAATCGCGCACCGCATTCGAAGCGTTTCCGACAATGAGCAAAATATCACTGCGATCGATCGCCGCACCGACGCGCTCGGGTTCTTCGACATTGCCGGTCAAAAGCGTTTCGACGCTTTTGTAATCCGCAAGACTTGCCGTGAGCTTTTCCAAAAAGCGGTCGGGACACTCGAGGGAATACAGTATTAATACCGATATATTCCTTCTCTGCTTGAGAAGCAGTCGATTTAAGAAGAGCCTTCCCGCCATCATAAAACCGTAGGAAAGAGCAAAAAACAAAAGACATTCGGGTACGGTCGGAACAAAAACGCCGAAGCCCGCAAGAACGAGACCGATAAGCACATAGATAAGCGATGCGAAGAAAAAAGTAACGATGAGCATAACGGGCAAACGCTTTTTCTGCATGCGATAAGAGCTTACGTCATCGTACGCCTCCAGCATATGCAGAATCAGCAGTACGGCGGCAAGAAATACTCCGTAGGAGATAAATCCCTGCTTCGGCAGAGCGAACAGCGCGGTCGTAATAAGATAACCGAGCGTGACCGATACGGAATCGGTCACAAGTCCTAAATGTCTGTCTGCTCTCAGCTTCTTTTGCCGCTCCATGATATTGCCCCCCAACAACCGATTCCGACGAGATTCCAAACGGTGTTCGTATATGTTTCGGCTCGCCGTCTGAGAAAGAATTAAAGCAAAAAGTAAAAATGAAAACAAAAAAAGCCCGCTTTGAATGAAAAATCCATTCAAACGGACCGGTTGCGCCACTCGCTCGACAGTGTGCAGGCGCCCAAATACGCACACTGCTTCAAAGCATTCCGATATTCAATTTGCTCATATTTCCATCCATATTTTACCCTACAAATGCTGATTTGTCAAGGTTTTTTCCTTGTTTCAACAATTTATTTACATTTTTTACCATTTTTCGGAATATTTTGTGTTTATCGCAAAAAGACGGCGGGCAAAAGCCCGCTGTCTGCGCAAGGGACGTCGAAAGCCGAAAAAGGGAGAATCGTCTTTCGGCGGCCGAGTCAAACTGCTGTCGCGCTTTCGTAATCGTACAAAATCTTTTTCATATCTTCCGCGCATGCGGGATCCTCCGAAAACGCCTTTGCGATGTCCAAGATCGAAAGGTCGTACCGCACGTCATATTCGCCGTAAACCGTATATTCGATTCCGTTTTCGATGTAAACGGCATACGGCCGAACGGTGAAACGGCGGTCGTATTTCGCAGGCGGCGTTCCGATGATGCATGCCGTATACGAAACCGACGAGTCGGAAAGGGTGAAATAGCGGAAGTCTTCGCCTGACGTCTTTTTTTACACAACGCCGACGCGGTCGGTGGAAAGGGTCGTATTCTCCCCTTCCGCCATTGCGGTCGGAATCACTACGGCGCCGAAATCGGTGAAGAGATTTTCCGCGCCGTCGCGGTTCATCAATAAGGTCAGGATGAAGCGAAGCCCCTGCGTCCCCGAAAGGCGTATCTGAACTCCGTCGTTTATCAAAATATCCTTTGCAATCACCGACGGCGTGTAGGTATAAACTCCGTTTTCGATGTTTTCTCCGATGAGCGTGTCCGCCGTGAGGAAACCGTAAAGGCTTCCGCCGTAGGTCGGCTGCAGAATAAAGTGACGATAGCCGACGTTCTCTGTGTGTGACGGGTCATTTTCTGGAAGGAACGGTAGATGTTTGCCGTTTTGAAGTTATACGTTGCGGCATAGGCAAAGCTCTGTGCGTCGCCCGTCCAGTTGTTTTTCTCGCGGGTCGGACAGTCGGTTATCGCGCCGACAAAGTTCGACTCTTGCGAACGGATCGTGTTTTCATAGAATCGGTTGAGAAGCATGTTCGAGGAAGAGAAGCTGCCCGAACGCGCGTTGTCGGTCGAGAGAAGCAGCGCCGTTATGTCGCCGAAGGGCAGCGGATTGGAAAGTCCCGATATTTCGACATACTGGAAGCTGTGATATACTAACGAGACAGTTATTTTGACGCAAAAGCAAAAAAGAGGAAGGACCGTAAGGTTCTTCCTCTTTTAATTCTTATTTTTTGTTTTGCTTATCCGTGCAAAAGGGCTTCTCTTTCCGCATCGCTCATCGAAAAATCAGCAAAGAGCAGTATTTCGGAAAGGCGGCTCGGCTTGTCCGAGCTTGCCAGTGCAAAACAGGAAAGGCGGCTGTCGCAGAATAAAGCGGCAAGAACGGCGGCGGAGCACGGAACGCCCCTGTCTTTACTGAATTTTTCAAGTCGCGAAAACAGCGCCCGATTGTATTCGTTCGCATAAGCGTTTCGAACCGAGTCCGAAAGAGCCGTTTCTCCCCCTTTTCCCATCAAGGAAAAATAGCCGCGCGCCTGCGAGGAAAAAGCAAAGACCTGCATTTTTGCCTGCACGTATTCTTCGTACTCTTTTTCATCGAGAACGTGAATATCGGGCGTGACCGACGGCGGATTTACGCGGGCTATGCTGTACTGCACCTGACTTAATTTTATTTTATGAAGACCGTGCGCCTGTGCATATTCGTTTGCTTCGCAGATCCGTTTGAAGCGCCAGTTGGAAACACCGATCGCACGGGCTTTTCCGCTCGACAGAATTTCATTCAGAATTTCGCAAAGTGCTCCCGCCGGGATCTTTTCGTCGTCCTTGTGAAGCCAGTAAAGGTCGACATAGTCGGTGCCGAGACTGCGAAGACTTCCTTCGAGATCCGAAAGTATTTCTTCTTTGGACAGTCGTGAAATGTCCATATGCGCGGTATCGGGGTGTCCTCCTTTTGTCGACAGGATTACCTTATCCCGGTTTCCGCGTTCTTTTACCCACGCGCCGATTGTTTTCTCGCTTGCACTTTTTGTTTCGCATTTCCAATCGGCATAAACATGCGCCGTGTCGAGAAGATTTCCTCCGCCGTCCAGAAACATGTCCATGAGACGAAAGGCGTCCTCCTTCGGAATATCACTTCCGAAACGGTCGGTGCCCAAAACGATCTTACCGGCACAAAGCTCTGTGCCTTCTATTTTCGCATATTGCATAATGCCTCCGAAAGAAGCGGAGCTGTCCTCGGACAGCTCCGCAAAAACACATAATTAAACTCTTTCTACGATAAAGATCATGCCGTCGTCTTTAAGACCGCTGTAAACCGTTTCAATGTTATCCATCGAAATGGTCATGGCTTTGCCGCGGAAGCGTCCGTAGCAGCCTTCGGTCTGAACGTAGATATTGTTGCGATAAACCTCGGGAGTGTTGGAAGGCGTATCCATAACATAGCCCGCGCAGCGGTCAATGACGTTGTATTCGCACAAAAGATTCTCGTTCTTTCCGTTGGATACCGAGCCGCAATAGAGACGTGCGGACTTCTGACGGTCGGTGACGATCGAACCCCAGCCGTAACCGCCGTTGCGAAGAACGTTGTAACGTGCGGTATAATTGGTCATAGTGCTCTTTTTGCCGTCGCCCGTGTTATAGAACTCGATTCCCCAGTGAAGATATTCCATGAGGTTGCCGGTGTAGTTGATATCGTTCATGGTCCTAGGTTCGGTCGAGGAATACTGGTGCGTGACGGCGGTATCGTAGATCTGATACATCCAGTTGTTCGAAACATAGTAGCCGTCGCAGCTGCCGAAAATCTCAACTGCGTTGCCGTACTGGGTCGTCGTCATTCCGTAGTCTCCGAGCAGCGAGCCGCCGATCCACGAGAAGGTGCAGTTGGTAACGGTAAGATTCTTTGTCGAGCCGTATCCTATGCCGTGTGCGCCGTCGTATTTGAGGCTGAGGTTATCGATAACAACATTCTGGGCGCCGCCGGAAATGATATTGGTACGAGTTCCGATCTCAATGGACTTGAAGCGCGTACCGGGGTTTCCGCTTGCACTGTAGAAGTAAAGGTCGTCGGCGCAGGAGAAAAACTCAAGGTCGTTCTTAAGATCGGCATAAGTCGAAACGTTGAGGGTAAGAATGCGGTTTTTGCCGTAAAGGGCGTCGTAATTGCCGTCGGCACGGATATCATGATCAAGCGCTATAATGCCGACGTTGTTCAGTTTTACCGTGCAGCGATAAACATTCTTTACGTCGGTCTCTTCCCATAATTCGGGAGAAGCGTAATCGCGGCGCGAGCCCACGATGATCGGCTTTTGACCTTCGCCGTACGAGCCGTAGATCATGCCCGCGTTGGGGCGAATGTTGCCGCGGTAAACACCGCCGCGCTCAAAAAGAACCGAAGTGCCCGCTTTGGGGAAGCGAATCTTGGCGGTCAGTCCCGCGATGGTCTTGACAGCCGTTTCGGGTGTTTTTCCGTCGTTATCGTCGTTTCCGTGAAGCTCGGAAACATACCATTTTGTTCCGGTCATTTTGTCGGAGTAATACTCCTCGGTATTTTTTGTGCCGAGAATGTCCTTCTTCATCTGATCGGAAACGGTATCGATGCCGATGCGGATCGCGTCGGGAGAAAGCTTTTTGGACTGTTCGTACAGCGAGGTAAGATAACCCTGTGCGTCGGTTCCGGAAAGTTTATACTGTGTATCCCCTTCCTTCAGCGTCCACGCGCCCGCATCCTTTGCGGAAGAAGCGGCAACGATCTGATTCTTGCCCCAATGTCCTTCAACATCACCGAAAGTGCTTGCGGTATTATCGTTCGGGATACGTCCGATAAAGCGGTTGATCACGGTCACGGTCTCGGCACGGGTGATGGGATTGTCGGGCTTGAAAGTTCCGTCCTCGTAGCCCGCAACGATACCCTCGCTGATCGAATACATCACAGCATCATAAAACGATTTGCTTGCCGGAACATCCGAAACATGTACAAATTTTGCGTTTTTGCGCACGTGATCGGCAATGTTGTATACGATGGTAACAAGCTCGGCGCGGGTAATCTTTTCGTCGGCGTTGAAACTGTCTTTCCAAAGTCCCAAAGCGCTGTAGTTTTCGAGGGTGGCAACATAGTTTGCATACCATGCGTCGGCGGGAACGTCGGCAAAAGATACCGTTCCCAAAACCGTGTTTTCGGGGTTGATGAGCGAAGCAATGATTTTGCACGCTTCGGCGCGGGTCACATTGTTCTGCGGACGGAAAGTTCCGTCGGGATAACCCGTAATATACGCCGTAGAGAGTGCGGTGAAGTCAAAACGCATATTAAAAACAGGGACAAAATCGACATCCGCACCGTTGCGAAGAACATACTCGTCCCCGACCTTGTACTCGATCTCGGTTGCAGCATCCTTCCACTTGTAAAAAGCACTGTTTGCGGGAAGATTTTTCTCATCGTATGCGGGCAGCGTGATTATATCGAGATCTTTGTTCGAAAGTGTTGCTTGAACATTCGAATCCGAAATATTTTCATCGCTGTGAAAACGTACGGTACGTTGTTTGAGAGCCTGCGCATTGTCAGGATCCCAACTTTGGAAAGTTACATCGCTGATATACAACGTATCGTTCATGCCGAGATCTTTGGTGAGCGGAAACATCTTATACTGGTGCAGATAGTATTCGGTTTTGGAATACTGCTTCTGAACAGTGGCATAGGTTTTGTTTTCGACAAGCGGAATAACGAGCGTATCCCACTTGTTCGCAACGATGGTATTGCGTGACGGAATGCCGGACCAAAAAACGGAGGTCTTGTCGGCAAGATCTGTCGAGGGAACCATCGCGCCCTGTACCCAACGCATATCGGCGCCGACCAAGGCGGGCTCGGCGTCATCGCTTTTGTAATAGTAATCGATGAGAGCGTAATTTGCCGTGTCAAAGGGAACCATTGCCCCGTTTGTGTCGTACATGACGTCCCAGTTGTACAGGTTGAAATCAAGGTTTGTCTTGACCCCGCCCGTGCGCTTGAAAGTGCGGACATTTCTTCCGTCAAAAATCGTAAGTCCGCTTTCATAACCGATCGGCGAGCCTTCAAATGCTCTCATCACGGTAATGCTCAGCACATTTTTTCCGACGCGCCCCTTCAAACCGGGCTCGGCGGAAGTCGGAAGTACCGTTGCCGCGACCAACGTTGCGGTGCACAAAACGGCACTCAAGATTTTTTTCATCATCTGTTCAAAATCCTCCTTGCAGAACTATGCTTTCAAGTATAGCATACAGGACATTTTATTGCAACCGTTATTTGTTTCTTTGAAACAAATTTGTCGGATGTAAACAAAGAATCCGCCCTTGATTTGGCAAAAATTACTCCGTCTCCGTTTTTTCAACTACGGCAGCGGGATATCGGTGTAACCGTACTATCGTGGCAATCGCCTGTTCGACCGTATATATGCCTTTCGGTGAAAAATTATACTCCGAAACACCGTTCATTATGTTATAGACCGCCATTGCCGCAACCGGCACGATCGCCCATGAGGATATGTGTTCCGAATCCCGGTACAAAGCGTCGTTTTGCGGTTCGTGAATACCGCATTTGCGATAAAGAGCAAGACGGTAAAGGATTGTTGCCGCTTCTTCGCGGGTGATGGTTCGTTCCGGCGCAAACAGACCGTCTCCGACGCCGTTTACTACGCCGACAGCGGAAAGCGCTCGCACCGACGGATCCTCGCAATCCGAAAATTCGGCGGCAGTATCGGGGTTTTCCGCGATATGCTCGTTGAGAAGATTCGGGATTCCCTCCAACGTTCCGACCGATGCATTTCGATCAACACAAAGAAGCTGAGCGGCAAGCTTACAGAATTGCAGACGGGTAACGGCATTTTTATAATGGGCAAAATCAAAGGTGAGTTCCATCGGTAAGAGATTCAATGCCGCCGCTTTTTCGATCTCGCTTTTTGCCCATTCACTGCTTCCGGAGAGATTCAGACATTTATTTGTCGGAATCACGATCGAATCGGAATCGGTTTTGCTCCGTCTGTTCTCGGTATAATTTTCGATTATATCCCGATCCATTGTATAAATGGAATTTCGCCCGGTTCCTCTTGCCGGACTGTACCAAACATAACTTTGTTTTGTACCGTCCGCGTCTTCGTATTTTCCATAAGTTCCGGCGACGTAAGCTCCCATGCCCGTTACGGCGAGGACACGGCTTCTGCCCGCATCGTACAACAAGAAGTAATGATCGTCAATGGCAAATGAATTTTGCGGATCCGCCGTCGTAACGTTACGTTCGCAGGAAAAATTCCAAAGAGCTTGCGTGAAACGATCGATCCCCTCTTTACCGAGGTCGGCGCAGGTTCCGTCGCGGAAAATAACGGTAATGCCCGCAACTTCGGAGGGCTTATCGAAAGGAGTTCCTTCGTAAAAACTTTGGTAGCTTTTATACGTTTTCACCGATTCGATATCGGTAAGGTCGGGCAAATGCAGTTTTCGTGTGCGATTTACACCTTCCTCATCCGTATAAGAATAAGTAACGGTGTCGTTTCCGCCGAGGCGGTACAGCTTCTCATCGAGAGGCAGCAGTATGTTTCCCTCAAAATCCGTGATGCCGCTTTTGTTACGCTCTTTGTTTTCAAATACAATATATTTTCCGTCGGTAAGGCAGTGCGGCGTTTCGAAAAGGTACGGAAGGATCATTTTATTCGTTTCCATGTCGTAAATCGCATATTTGTCGCCGCTTTCCAACATGTAATACTGCTTGTAAGCGCCATGGAAGTTGTAGGTTTGAAGCGGATATGAGTTGGTTACGAAGCGTCCGCCGTTGTAATTTTCAAGATTGATCTCATTGAGATCGATGTCCAAATATTTCTTCTTTCCCGCTTGGGTCACGATCGCATAGGAATGCGGAAACGGCTCATAGTTCAGGTTAAATGTCTTTTGTACGGAGTCATAAATAAAATCGGTCAAAAGATTGCCGTTTCGGTCTATCACGGCATATTTTGAGCCGCGGCGAAGAAACAGCTTGTCCTTGCGCTGCATTTCATACAGTTGAATATATCCGACCGTTTCGAAAAGAAGCGTTCGGCTCGGATAATCATATAAGAAAAATTCGCCGTCTTTTCCGTCCTCCGATTGGGGTTTATAAACGGCATATACGTCGCCCTCCGGCGGGACAATCTCATACCCGTCCGAAGCGACGCACAAAATGCTTCCATCAAGGTCAAACAATACTTTGCTTCCGTCGGTACGAATACCGTACGGATATCCCGAAAAGTCGGAAAGCATCGTTAAATTCGCTTCCAGCACATTTCCCTGCCCGTCCAAAAGGCTGAAACTGCCGTCCGCTTCCTCGCGGCTGAACATACCCGAAATTTCCTGCATATACGCCGAAACCGACAGCGGCGTCGACAGCATAAGTGTTGCGATCAGCGTACACAGAAAACGCTTGATTTTTGATTTCCTCATGATTTCTCCTCCTTTTTTATGTTGCCGCGACTTTTCGCGCCGACGAAATTGCCCGATCCCGGTACAAATAAGACGAAAATAATGGAGATTTGTTCCTTTTTTCATTATATACTTTCGTTTCCCAATAATCAAGCAATCCGAAAAAACTTTTCTGCCTTTTTTCGGAAAAATCGTAAAAACCCCTTGACAAATCCTCTCGGTTCTGCTAAAATAGTACCTGTTGTCGGACAGCCGTCCTGCCCGGCAGATCATACATGGACAGGTATCGAAGTGGTCATAACGGCCCTGACTCGAAATCAGGTAGTCGCGCAAGCGGCTCGTGGGTTCGAATCCCACCCTGTCCGCCAATTACAAGGTTTTTGTTACGAGCAAAAACCTTGTTTTTTTATGAGATCCCTCAAAAAGTTCCCTCACGGGCACCTTGCAAGGCTTACGGCTCCTGATAATGCGGACAACGACGATATCGGTTCTCGGTATTTTGGTCAAAATGTTGCAATATCGCACGGAATCGACGGCTTTGCCTTCAAAAAGCGATCTTGTGTTCGAACCCATCAAAAAAACCGTATTGTATATTCGAACACACTATGCCGAAAACCGACCCTCGATCTGCTTTCCAAAATCGCTTTGATCGACAAATACCGTCTTTCGCTATACGGGGCTAACGGTCATGCAACACGCCAATCAATATCGCTGAGAAGCGGCAAAAGGTTTTTTACGCGGATGTTCAAAAAATACACGGAAAAAATGCCGTCCGATTATAAAAATCTCAATGAAACCGAAATTCTTTGCCTGTTACGGGCGTCCTTTTGCGGGCATCCGGCTACGGGTGCCTTTTTTGCCGACTTTTTTCTTCATGAGCCGCGCGCACATTCGGTGCCGTCAAAACAGGATTAAAAAAACAAAGCGTCCGCCAAATGCGGACGCTTTAATTTGTCGTCACCCGTTTTCATTTTTAAAACAAAGGGGAAAATATTCGATTGCCGTCGAAAGATCGGTATATCGTATCCTATATTTTTTCCGCCGCCCGAAAAAAGGGGGAGAAAATCGAACGGCGGAAAAAGGTTCGTCTATCGGAAGATGCAAGCACCTTCCGATGTATAAGCTGTCTTTGTGTGCCGCCGTTTTTTCGATACAGTCGGATACTCAGCCGAAAACGCCGAGTCACTGACGAAAAAACTCTGCGGCACTTCGTTATTTTATCTCAGTCTTTCTTTCGAATCATCACAACAACGGCTTCTTTGTCGCCCCAATTCTTGCGGATATTCTCTGCAAAATCCGTGTTACATTCCGTAACCGTTCCGCGCAAATCACCGAGCCGACCGCCCTCATACTGGATATACAGGTTGCGTTTTTGAACCTCCTTTGCATTGGTCGGGAGATTCAAAAGTTGTCCTGCACTGCGATCGAAAATGTTGTATTCGGTAAGTTCGTCAAAATTGTCGGACAGAGAATGACAGCAATAGCCTTGCGAGCGCTCCGCTCGGTTTTTGCTGACCGATCCCCAGCCGTATCCCGTATTGCGTACAACATTATAAGCAATATGAACATCCGAGGTCGTGACGATAAAAGAACTTCCGTCGCGATAGGGAGCGTTATAGAACTCAATACCCCAATGGCAATATTCAATCAGGTTTCCGAGATAACGGATATTTTTCTGTGCGCGGTCGTTGGTCCCGGTAGAACACTGATGCGTCACACCCGTATCATAAACCTGATAAAACCAACAGTTTTCAACAAAATAACCGTCACAGGTTGTCGTTTCCACGCCGTTGCCGTAACAAGTGGAGGAACCGTTCTCATTAAAATACAGAACCGATCCGCCGAGCCAGGAGAAAATACAGTTGGTAACACGCAAATTGCGGGCATTGTATACGCCGATGGCATGAGCGCCGGTAAATTTAAAGGAGATATTATCCACACGGCAATTTTGCGGCTCACCGCGCAAAATGTTCACTCTCTCGCCGATTTCGATTGATTTAAAACGCGATCCGGGGTTTCCTTCGGTCGAATAGAGATAAAGCGGTGCCGGACTTGTAAGACCCGCTTCCCGCAGATCCGAGAAGAACTGAAGGTCTTTGTACATACTTTGAAGTCCCATAAAACCGTCGGTATTATAGTTGCGGATAATACCGTACTTTTCATTATAAGTCTCATCACTGCTACAAAACAGATCGTGGTCAAAGCCGATTACACCGACGTTGGTAAGAAGTTCGGTACATTTCCAAACATTCGGATACTCGGTCTCAACCCAAAGCGACGGGTCGGCATAATTGCGTTTCGACTGAACCCACACGGGTTTGGGTCCCTCGCCGTAAGCACCGTAGTTCACGTTTTGCATAACCGTAACGGTGCCGCGGTAAACTCCGCCGCGTTCCAGCAAAATGTTTGCATTTCTGAGAAAACGAATCGACGTAAGACGTTCAATCGTCTTAAACGGTTTTTCGGGCGAAAGACCGTCGTTGTCGTCGTTTCCGTGTTTTTCGGAAATATAATAGGTCGTTTTGTATGCCGAAAGGTCAAGGCCGTTTTCGGAGTTCAAAACACGCTGTTTCATCTTTTCGGAAAGGACGTCGACCGCCTTGCCGATCTCCTCGCCGTTTAATGAGGAACTTTGTTCATACAGTCCTTTTATGTATTCCTCGGGCGTCGATCCTTTCAGCACAAAGGAAGAATTGTCGTTCTTTTCCGTCCATTCGACGTTTTCTTTGCCGCAAGCAGCCAATACTTGTGCTCTTGCCCAATGTGTTTCGACGTCGGAAAAAGTCTTTCCGTCGGTATTGCCCGTCGGAACACGGTTCAAAAGTCGATTGATCATGGTAACTACCTCCGCGCGGGTGATATTCCCCATCGGACGGAAAGTTCCGTCGTCGTAACCGGCAATAAGCCCCGCATCGACCGCTCCGTAGATGGCGGCCGCATATTGTGTGTTATTGTTGACATCCGAAAGCATGCGCATTTTAATGCGGTCGGAATTTTCGGGATCTTTTCCGCTGTATACCGAATATACAAGTTGCGTAAACTCACCGCGCGTTATTTTTTCATCGGGCGCGAAAGCGCGTCCGTTATCGCGTGCAATAGGTGAAAGCATATTTAAAGTCTGCATAAAGCCGATATACGGCGAATACCATGCGTCGGGCGCAACATCACCATATGACGCGGTACACTTTTTGATGTAATCTTCGTCCGCCAAAAGACGCGCTGTAATGGTGACCGCCTCGGCACGGGTCATGTTGTTCTGCGGACGGAAAGTACCGTCATCATATCCCGTGATAAAGGAAGCCTCCTTTTGAAATTCCAAAGTGCGCCCCATTGCCTCAATCGTGTGTCGTCCCTCGGGAATTACATAAAATCCGTTTGCTCCGTGCATTTCGGTGCCGTCAAGCTTTATGATATCGGCGGCAAGACCGTTTGAATCGGCAACCGTAAAGCCCGAAAGTTCCTTCCCGTTCCAAACGGGACAAACCGAACCGGCCGTCACTTCAAATACATAATCCGCCTTTGCATCTCGGAAAAAATCACTTGCTTCGCCCGCGCCGATCAAAACCGTTTTTCCGCTCAGCGTGCCGTCGTTTACAAAATGAACTTTTCCGATACTTCCGCCCGATACAATGACGGCAAGATTTCCGTCGATTGAAGCGCCGCTTGCCGTTCCGATATTAAGGTTTTCAATATTTCCGCCGTCGATTTTCACCGTCACATTGCCCGTAACTCTTCCGCCGTTTGAACCTGCGAAAACCTGTTTTGCTACGGCTTTTCCTTTTACGGTAAGCGAAGGATTCCCTGTCGTCGTGCCTTTTCCGTCACTGCCTGCGACGAGTTTTTCATACGTTCCGCCGCTTACGATGACAGAAGTGCCGTTTGCCTCATTGTCGTCATGCGCGCCCGCGGTCACGCGGTCATATACGCCGTTCGCCAATGATATACTTCCCTTTCCGATGCCCTTGCCCGGCGCCACGGAAAGAGGAGCGGCATAGATCGTGACATTTCCTTCGGGATAATACTGCTCATAAAAGCTGGTATCAAAATTTTCGTAGGCCACAAAATCATATCCGTTCGTAAGTAATACCGCACCCTTAGCGGCTTTGATGTTGAGCATATCAAGATACAAATCGCCCTTAAATTCGACCGTATCCCGTCCGGAAAAATCGAGCGTATTGCCCGAAGGCTTTTTGCCTACGCCGAGAAATGTCAGCGATCCCCTGTTTTCGGTATCGTTAAAATTCGAAAGCGGTGCTTCTGCGGTAAAAACAACTTTGCCGCCGTCCTTTCCGAGTGCGGCAAGCGCTTCATTAAAATTTTTATAAGCGGTATAATTTTTTTCGCCGAAATTCATGCGTCCGAAATTACTGACAAAAACGGTCGCAACGCCGTCGATGTTTTCAACCTGCGCGTCGGCGGCATGAACCGGCAAAGCCATGAGCTGTGCCGAAAGACAAAGCGTCAGAAGCCGCGCTGTTTGTTTTTTCATCATAAAAATTCCTTTCTTTGCTTATCGTCGGTTCGGGAAATTTTATTCCGTCTGTGCCTCGACATATACGACTGCGCCTGCGGGAAGAGAAAAAACGATTTTCCCGTTTTGATTTTCGACCGAATGCGCGCTCAGATCATGCGTTTCGTCCAAAAGAAGGGCGCATGCATTCACCGCGTTAAGCCCCGCAAGGCTCACGGTTCTTTCCTCTTCCGCACCGACGATCAACACGCCGACCGTTTTTTCGTTTCGCGCCGCCATGCACGGGAGGCCGTCGGACTCCGCCGCAAGGCGCGTTCCGAGACGGTAGAGCTTATTATAAAGGCAGAACGCATAAAACGGCTTTTGCTTTCGGGCACAGCGGTCGAAAATGCCGCACCAGCGCATATGCGGCTGACCGTCGTAATACGACGCCGCGTCGATCGGGCTGTCGGCAAAAGCCGCTATCATCGAAAGCACATGCCGTGCGCTGCGCATGGTCGTGATCCGATCGAGATCGTCCGTGTTCCACTCGTCCAAAAGGATCGGAACGCCGTATCCGCCCGCATCGAGCTTTTTGCGCACATAGCGCGCGTGAGACTGTATCTCCCGCACGCCGATCCCGTAATAGTGAAAGGAGTAAAATTCAAAGGGGCTGTCGGTCTTTTTCACAAAGTCGATGAATTCGGAAAGATAGGCGATAAATTTCTTTTGAAAAACCGTTCTTTCCTCTTCCTTTTTCTCGATTCCGTAAAAGCCGCACGAAGCGTATCCGCCGACTGAGATCGTATCGCCGAATTCCTTCTTCAGAGCTTTTGAGACCGTCTCGTACAGCAAAAAATATTGCTCTGTCGTTCCGCTCCACATGAGGTCGCTCTCGGGCTCGTTCCAGATCTCCCAACAGCGGATGCCGTAATGATATCCGTCGGCAAATCCCTCGTTATAATGGCGGACAATGCCGCAGCAGACGGCGGCAAATTTGTCGTAATCCCCGGGCGGCGCGATAAAGCGCTTTTTCTCCATATGCTCGATCGACGTGCCGAGACGGTAGATCACCGACGCGCCCGTGCGGATAATGGCGGCGATATATTGATCGGTCAGACAAAAATCGTAATTTTTCGGATCGTTCGGATCGGCGGAAAAATCACGGAAAATCTGGTATACGTCCACCGCCTGCGGATACGGATAGTCGGTGTCGTGCAGGCGGACAAAGGGAATTCCCATTTCGGCATATTCCTTTTCCGTGTTATGAACACCTGCGAGACTTATCGGTCCGTTATTGATTCCGTGCAGCGGCTTTACGGCACCGAGTTCTTTTTTCGGGTCAACGTTGATATTGAGCATAAAAATCCTCCATTTCCGGTTTGATGCCGCCTTACGCTTCGAAAAACAGCCGGATCGGACCGATCAAGCCCATCGGCGGCAAGGGTGAAAATTTTGAAAAGACATCTCTCTCGCGATAAGCAAGATTGGGAATCACCTCAACGGCAACCGTGTTCTCGCCGACGCAGAATTTTCCTTTTGTATCAAATCGGTACGGATACGAAACGGCATCGCCGCATGCTTTTCCGTTCACCGTAAGACAAGCTGTTTCACCAACCTCCCCGAGTTCAAGTTTTGCGGGCGGATCGGCTGAAAAACCAATTTCAAAGGTATATCGGATTTTGCCGCCGTACTGCGGCAACCTGCGCGCCAACGAATAAAGTGTGTCGGTTCGGTCAAAAAACTCATACCGTCTGTTTTTTTCGTCCCAAATTTCGATTTTAAAAGTCGAAAGGAGCGGCTCGATTCGGTATTCTTTTTCCGTCTCGGCTTTTTTACCGTGTTCCTCAAAAACAATGACGCACGCTTCGGAGGGCAAAAGCGAAAGAGAAAGGACATTTTCGGTTGTTTTTCCGTACAGGAGCGTATTGTTCCACGCATCGTACCGAACATATTCACCGCCGTGCGGAAGAAGGATTTCGGTTTCCAGTCTGTTTCGAATATCCTCATTTACAAAGAAATAAACGTCTTTTTCCTCGATTTTTCTATGGCAATACCGAAGGGTTTTCTGCGGTTGCAAAAGACGGATATCATAAAATCCTTTTTCCCGCATCTTCACTGCAAGGGTATCGGTTTCGACAATACAAAAATCCTTATCGGAAAGCATCTCAAAAGGCAATTCGCTTTTCTCGGCGGTTCTTTTCGGGAGAGCGCCGCACATAAAGACCGCAACGCCGTTTTGTCCCGCCGTCGAAAGAATTTTCAACAACTCCTCGGGCAAAACCTCGCTGTAAGAGATGACAAGCGCGCGATAATTTCGGTTGCCGAAGCGAATTTTTCCGTCGGTAAAAGTGCTTTTCTTTAATACGTCCGACGGGACAAAATCAAAATCAATCTGATTTTGCAGTAACTCCTTTGCGACATTTTGAAACAACTCATATTTCCCGCCGCACCACTCCGCCTCGGCATTATACAAAACGGCAATATCGGTTTCATAGGTGCCGCCCGAAAGGATATGACACATCCTTTGCATATAGCGGCAAAGCTTTTGGAAGAACGGAAATTCAAAATATTCTTTTCGATCGGAAAAATGCGGCGGACAATCATAATCGGGATATTTTTCGTTAAATGCGTGCGGCATGAAACGGTTGATCCCTCCCGCCAGCATGGAATCAGCCAGTCGTTTCATGGTCGGCACACCCTCCGCCCAACCGAACGCACCAAATATCTCGCAAAAAGCGCGGTCTTTTTTCTTTTCATCCAAATGCGCCGCCGAAGATGCAAGCTTGCCGAGCGTATACGAATAAAATGTCGGATCGGCACGATTTTCAAACACAAACGCCGTGTGCGTCATATCGCGGATACCGAGAATCATCTGATTTAAGACAAGGTCGCAACCCGCCATATCCTGACCGTTCATAGCGCGGAAATAATGCCCTGCACCGTAACCGAGCCGCATATGCGCATTCATATCTTCAATGATATGCCCGATATATTCAACGCCGTGTTCGCGGCACCAATTTCCAAGAAGAAGCGAAAAATTCTGTCGGTACAATTCGCTTACGGTATCCATATAAGCATAACGGATAAAATGTTTAATTTCGGGATGTTCCGCCCACAAAAGCGGAAGCAGACATCTCGTTTCATTCTGCGGAAGATTCATTTTTTTCGAAAGCAACGGCAAAAGTGCGTCGCTCCACGGAAGCAACATATCTTTTTTACCGAGAATCGAATCATACGCTCCCGAATCGTTTCCGAAAGACGGCTCATCCGAGAAAAATCCGGCAAAAGTATTTCCGAAATATTCCTTAAAATGTGCATATTGCGGCGCATATACCGCTTCAATCTGAAGCGCACAGGAGGCAGGGTTCAACAGATCAATATGTTCGCGAAAATCCTGCGGTGTGCGTCTTGTTTCGATAAGAAAGAATACACGCCATATACCGTCCGGAAGATTACAGAACAAAAGACCATCCGAAAGATTTTCATTCTGTGCGGAGAGCAATATGCCATCGCCGCAAAGTTCCTCATCTTTCCCGCTTCTTTCATAGGCGACCGCCGCCGAAATGTGTTCGTCCGCGTCGAGCCCGCAGGTCAAAAGCGCACATTCCTTTTGCGGTCCCGCCACATCGACATACTCAAGCCGCAAATGTTTCTTGCGGCACTCGGGATGATCTTTCAAAGCACCGTTTGCGTATCCTGTCGGAAAGCGCTTGTCGTCCAAAAGCCAAACACGCATACCGCGCTTTTTTGCTTCCTCTAAGATGAAGCCGAAATCGCGCCACCATTTTTCGCCGCAAAAATCCTCATATACGCGGCTTTCGACGCAAAACTCCCGAATGCCGCATTTTTCGATCGCACATATACCGCGCAAAATTTCCTCGTGCGTCTCGCCGTGTTGCCAAAACAACGGCATAAGATAGTTTTCGTACTTATCGCTCTGACATTCCCGTAATAGCTTCATACTTCCCTTTCTCACGCATTTTACTTTTCGCTTTCAAACTCGATCATTACAGCAGACAGCGGCGGAATCTCGCGAACGATCTTATCGCTCATGCCTTCTTCCCTTTCACCCGCCGAGATGACCGTGTATTTTTTTATTTTGCCCATACGCACGGTGCAAGCTTTCGGTTCGGTCGTGTAATTGACCAAAAACTGTGCCGTTTTCCCGTCGTTTTCAAAGGCGCTTGTAAAAATGTCATCATATGAAACAGGATAGTTTTCACGTTGATAAACCGTATGAACGGCGCACTCAATCGGGAAAGACATGACCATACGCCCGCGCTCAAGATATTCCGGGTATTTTTTGCGGAAGAAATTCGTGCTCCGCACAAGGCGCAAAACGTTTTCGTTGTTCGGAATGTCGTCGTATTCGCGCCAGCCCCAGTTCCATATGATATTGCCGTTTTCATCCAAAACAAGCGTTGCCGCATCGCCCGCAATAAAGCTGTGTGCAAGACGCATACAAAGACTTTCGGGGGACTTTTTGCAGTTTAAGAAGTTTGCGGTTGAAACGCCGTTTCCCGAAAAATTGTTCACGTATTCATGATAAAGATACGCATACATCGGTACGGGTCTTCCGATATTATAACACAAATTGAAACGATTGTCACTGAATAAAAGTTCGGGAATATAATATTCACCCGCCGCCGATTCACACCCCATCGGCACTTTTCTTTCGGAAGCGCCCGTTGATTCGGAAAGACGATCTAAAAGACGCTTTGTCGCCGCGGTTTGTTCTTTTCCCGGCATCGGCTTGTGCGTATGCTTTTGGCTGTAGCAAAAATATGAGTTTCCGCCGTGATTCTGATCCATAACCTGTATGTAATCCACTCCCGACGCAACGACGGCTGAAATTTCTTTATTTAAAATTTTATAAAGAGATTCCGATGTCGGACAAAAATCATAGCCGTCGCGAATACAACTGCAAATATGACTTTTTTCGACAATTTGTGCCGGCGACGCACACATTTCCTTTTCCATGCCATACCGTATGTAGTCCTCGTGACGATTATATTCGGGCACTAAAAGGCTTTGTTCGGTCCAACCGATTCCGCTGCAATAAACACCGAGAAGATTCCCGCTTGCGTGCAATGCGTCAACAAATTCCGTAAACGACTTTTCCGATCCGTAAGGCGGCCAGATATACGGCGGTGCCCACGGCGCCGTCCCTTCCCAGTGCATAAGCAACACCATAATTTTCGAATCCAGTTCTTTTTGCAGTTTCTCAATATACGGAAGGGCGTTTTTGTACGGAAAGAGTTTGTTCGGATTCATGATATCCATATCATGTTTTCCGCGAATGGGATAGGTCACAACAACGGGCGCTTGTCCGTACCAATCGGGGAGTTTTTCATTGTCCGCTATCTTCTTAAAATCGGACGCTTTATTTTTGTCAAACCAACTGCGGTAAATTTCCGCCGCGTTCTGCCATTCTCCCTCGAAAAACTTTAATACGAACGGATACTCGGCGCAATAATCCTCACCGAAATCACAACCTGTAAACTGACGAATGTCGATACCGATCGCGTCGTTGTCCGAAAAGAAGTCAAACGATTTTACATTGCCTTTGGCGTCGTGCGTACCCATATAAAGACCGCTTTTTCCATCATAATACGCCATACATTGCATCTGAACGATTCCGGGATAGATCGGCATGATGCCCTCCCCGGGATAGCTTGGCTGACGATACCCGAAACCGTGTTCGCGGTACTGCATATCTTCTATTATAACGCCTTCGTTAAAGCCCCACAAAATTTTGGATTTTCCGCCGTTTCCCGTAAGATCGTCGGGAACGCAAAAACCGGGGCAACCGATCCATTCGATTGCCTTGTCCGTGCGGTTGGAAACCTGCAAAAACCAGCGAATTTCGTCGTCGGTCTCCGCACGGACCGTAACCGTAAGATTTTCTCCCATCACGAAACGCAAAGTAAAGCCGAAATCATTTTTTTCCGTTTCGACATTCTTCGCCGAATCGGAAATATAACGGCTTTCGTTTCCGTCACGGTCGCGCAATGCCATGCCGAACATCGGCAGACTCTTTTTTACAAACTCTTTTCTTCCATCGGAAAGCGACAGAAGCCGTCCGTTTTTTTCATTTATTTCTATTGAATAAAGCCCAGGACTGATTTTCATGTTTTTCTCCCTTTGATTAACAGCTTGTTCTTTTCGATATTATAGCGGTTTACAGGATTCAAAGCAACACCGCAAATCCACTCTTTATATCCGGTTTCGCCTTTTGCGGCGCAAAAGAACCGCGGCAAGCGCCGCGGCTCTTTTTTCGGTTATTCTTTTATTACTTAACGGTGATCTTGACCGCACAGCCGTTTGCATACGCGTTGGCGGACGAGATATATTGCGGAATCATTTTCACTTCGCCGTTATCGTCCGTACCCTTTATTTCGGTATACATGAAATTGTGATAATCGCCGCAGAAAACGCCGCGCACAATGTCGGCATTGCCGACGATCAAATTGTAAACTTTCTTATCGAGTTCGCTGTTTGTCGAACCCGCTTCGCGCTTGCCGAGGTCGATCTTGTGCGTTGTGCCGTTAAAGCCGCTGGAATCGCCTTCCTTGAAGAACCACGAATAATAATCCTCTTCCTCGCCGCCGCGTGTGGAGATCGGGCAGTGCTCAAAGATCAGAATCTTTAAGTTCTTTTCGCGCGCCGTCTCGATATCGGCTTTCAGACCTTCATAAATTTCTTCCCACAGATACTGATGCGCTTCGTTGTCCATTACGACGAGCATAACCATATCCTTGCCCTCGTCGTTTTTAAGGATTCGGGAGGCATACTTTGTACTGTTCGGCCAGAAGGTGGAAAGTCTTTCGTGAACCGCGTCGAGCGAATCCTCGGTGTTGCAGATATGATCGACGCTCTGCATGTGGATCGCCGGCTCGTGATTGCCGATCGCAAAGAGGACGTTCGGATCTTTATCGATAATGAGCTTTTGCACCATTTCGGCACAGCCCCACGAGAAGTAGTCCAAAATATCGCCGGTCACGACCGTCTGATCAAAGAAGCTTGCATATTCCATAAAGCGGTTGACGGTCGGAACCGAAGAACCGTTGCGGTTCCACGAGCGTCCCTTGTAGGTCGCCAGAATGCAGGTGGACTGCTCCGCCCAGTCTTTATCGTTTACATAGTTGAGGTGCGTATCGCCCACTTGAACGATCTCGATCGGCTTTCTGCCGTCGCCCCACAGGGTGTATTCCACCTCGCGAACCGTCAAGCCGTTTGCCAGCTCATAGAAGCCCGTGTTTTCGATGCCGTCGAGGCTTGCGCTTCCCTCGGTCTCCTGCCACGATTGGAAGGTCGAGTCATCCGCGCTTACAACCGTTGCAAGATCGGTGCGGTTCTCGTAATTTTCCGCCATGTACCGCGTCTTGCGGCCGTTTTCGTAATAATCCGTCACCGCAGTGATCGCTTCGTCGGTCTCGCCCGCCGCAACTGCCGCTTCGGCGATCGCCGCAAGGCTTGTCTGATAATATTCGGTGTAAAGTACGCGCTCCGTTCCGTTTGCATCCTCGTAACGGACATATCCTTTTACGGTATAGAAGCGGTCGTAGAGCGATTCCTCGATACCGGTAATGCAGACGGTATATTGTACTCCGCCGTCGGAAAGTTCTTTGAAGATCTTTTCGGCAGGAACGGCGGACGGTCCTTTATCGCTCGACCATGCACCGTTCGACCACGTGGTAACATATGCGCCGTCGGGCAGCGCCTTTTTGTATTCGTTGTACAGGGGCTGACCGTACATCATGTCATGACCGCGCGTAAGGTCGGTCGGAAGAACAAGCGAGCCGGATTCGACGACCGTGCCGAACGTGCCGATCTTATCGGCGACCGAGCCTTTTTGTTCGACGACAAAGCGCAAGCCCTGTTCGACGTTTGCCGAGCCTTTGCGGATCTGCGCGCCCACAATGTAAAATTCGCCGTCGTTCGTCGTGTCGATGTCGATATACCGCGCGGCAAGCTCATCTCTCGCCGCATAGCTTCCGATCTTTTCGACCGCCGTTTCGCCTTTGTACCAGCCCTCGAAGATCTTTCCGTCCTTCGCGTCGGGTTCGACCGCCGAAACGTCAAAGTCGGTCACATCCTCGTAAAAGGTAATAACATCGTTCGCGTAGACATAGTCGATCTTGTCCTCAAATTTCACTTCGGTAACGCCCTGCGGGATCGTGATGTATCCGCGGGAGGAAATTGCGACCGCCGCGCCGTTCTGATACGCGACCGCGGTCTTGTCGCCGTTTACCTTATAAACGCCTTCGGTCTCGGTGTATTCAAGGAAGCATCCGTCCGCTTTTTCCGCTGTGACGATCCAGATTTTTTCCCCGCTTTCGGGAAGTCCCGAAAGAACCGTTCCGGGGGCGGAGACATACGAGACCTGTGTCTTTGTGCCGTTGTTGTTCAGCAGTCGGAACGACGCGCCGTCGGCAAATCTTGAATTGAGCTGATCGAAATTAAAGCGATTCCAGTCCCAGTCCACCGTACCGAATACGATACTGCCGAGCGAGCCGCTGTTGACGGTAAAACGGATATCGCCCGCATAATCGCTTCCGGCGTGCGACACATCGTAATAATCGGCATACAGCTTTATGCTTTCGACCGTCGCGCCGTCGACGACGATATCGGAGCCGTCCACGGTGTGACGCTGTTTGTTTGCGTTATAGAAGGTTCCGAGCTGGATAATGCCGTAGCTTCCGACCTTCAGCGTAACGGGCTTTTGCGTCATATTCGCATTGCCCTTGCCGAAGCGAAGCGGCATGACCTTTCCGCCGTATGCGGTAACGCTGTCCTCGATGGTCAAAGCGCCGCCGTTGGTATGATACGTTCCCGCGTTCGACCCGAGCGCGATATTTTCAAACGTGATATCTCCGCTTGCATAAGCCGAGCCCTTCAGGCAGAACACCGAAGAACCGCTCCCGTCGCCCGTAATGATGATCGGCGTACTGTTTCGGGGAAGAACGCCGCTGTATTCGTAGGTGCCGACGACGACCAGCTTCTTTTTGGTCTGAGGCACGGCATTCAGCGCGCTAAAGCCCGCCTCGATCGTCGCAAACGCTTTTTCGGCGGAAAGACCGTCGTTGTCATCACTTCCGTTTGCGGCATCGAGAAATACCATGAAAGAGCCTTCATAGGTGTCCCAGACCGAGTAGAAATTCAGCTCTTCGTCGTCTTCGAAAATCTCGAATTCGGACCCTGCGGGATAAACCTCCACGCCGTCCAGCGACCAGCCCTTGAATTCGTAAAGGAACGTGCTGTCGTGTGCGGGAAGGCGGATGCTTGCGCCCTTGATTCCCTTCAGCACCGCATAATCGGTATCAAAGGTGAGGGTTGCGACGTTCGGCTTTTCGGAAAGTGCCGCGATCGTGTGCTTTCCCTCCGGAACGCGGAGATATCCGTCAACCGAAGGATAAAGGATCGACTCGCTTTCCGCATCGGCGGCGGCTAAATTCTCCTCGCCGACAACGCGATAGACGCCGCTTTTTTCGGTAACGTCAAGAGAACCGATCAGCTCCTTCGGCACGGAAAGATCGTAGGTCTTTCCCTGTACGGTCACATTTTCGGGAAGCGTTACGGTCGTTCCGATCGGGTGAATCGTCTGAAAATCGCCCTTTACGGTCGAGATGCCCTTGCGGTTTGCTCCGCTGCCGTTCGTGCCGCGGGTAAGCGTCACGTCGCTTACGTTTCCGAAAATAAAGTTTAGGTTCTTTTCATAGGTCACATCGCTGTCGCCGCGCACCATTTCCATGGAAAACGCATTGCCCGACGCGTCGACCGCAAGGGTGACATCCTCGGTATACGTTCCGCCCTTCCAGTCGCTTGTGATCGCGACGGCGCTTTCGGCGTTCAGCGTCACTCTTCCGCCCGCACCCGTCGAATCGCGTCTGCCCGAGCCGAATTTCATGAATCGGTTCATGGTGGGGATAAACCACACCTTGGACGGGATCGCCGCGCCGTAATCGATTCCGGCTTGCTTAAAAAGAACATCCGCGTCCAGTGTCACGTCGTAACCGCCGGTCATAAAGCCCTCGTCAACGCCGCGCATGCGGGCGAGCGTGACATTCGAAAAATGTACGGGACCCGCAAGAACGATATCGCCCGCGGTGGTATCCGCGGTGGACATGATCACCGTTTTCGAATTTTCGTCAAGACCGATCACATGAATCGGCTTTGTGTGCGCCGCGGGCGTCGTCCATGTGAGGTACTTGTGATACTTTTCCCCGGCGGGAAAATAATTTTCCACGTTGGGATCGTTCAGCACGTAAACCGTGCCCTCGTCGACCGCCGCATTTCCTTCAATGGCGGCAATTGCCTCGGCAATGTCGCCCATCGGGGTCTCCCTTGTGAGTCCATCGCCGTCCGCGCCGTACATTACGTAATATACGGCTGCGGTTTCGTCCGCCGAAACGGCAAAAGAAAACGGAACCATACCGAGAATTATGCAAAGCACAAGCAGTAACGATAAACTTTTGGTTTTGTTCATGTTGTTTCTCCTTTCGATTTCGAATAAACTTGTCTTTTGTACATTTTTTTGCGATTTTCGGACTCATTTCATCACAATTATGCACAAATCTTGTTTTGTTTCCATTATAGCGATTCGAAAATATCAAAACAACACCGCAAATCCACTCTTTGTATCCGATTTCGCCTTTTCGGCTTGCATGAAAAAAAGAATTATGTTATACTAAGAAAGTGAAAAAATATTGAGGGGCCAACGTTTTATGAATTTTTCCAAGGAAAAACTCTTCACAAAAGATATTCCGATCGCCGTATACAAAAATCATTCTTATCTTTCCGAAATGCAAGCCGCTCATACGCATGATTTTATTGAGATTACGTATGTCCTGCAAGGTTCCTGTGTGCAGAAAATCGACAAAGTCGAATACGTTGCAAAAGAGGGCGATTTATTGTTCATTACGCTTGATCAGGTTCATTCCTTCCGCGTAAGAGAAAACAGCAAAATGCGCTATTTCAATGTTCTGATTGACCCGTCGCTTATCAACCGAAGCATTATCAGCAGTGAAAGCTCTTTTGAAACACGTCTGCTTACTACCTTTGAAGATATTCTCAAGATTAACACCGTCAACCGTTTTCTGTCCTTTGACGGAGATGAGCGGGTAAAGGTAGAAAACGTCTTAAATGAAATGGTACTGGAATACCAAAGCCCCGTACAGCAAAACGATTCGGTTCTGGTCGGATATTTGATGGTTCTTTTTGCTTATATGCATCGGAAATATTTTCACGAATCCGAAAAGAAGCCGCTTCTCTCCCCCAAAATCTTACAGTATATTGACGAACATTTCACCGAAAACTTAACGCTTACGGAAGTGTCGCGGAAAGGGTTGTATTCCCCAAAATACTTCAGTCGGCTTTTTAAAGCGCGTTTCGGTATTTCACTCACGGAATATATTCGACGGAAACGCATTGATATGGGAAAAAGTCTCTTGCTTGAAACCGAATTTCGGGTCGATTCCGTAAGCGAAATGGTCGGATATTCCAATACGGCGCATTTTCATCGCTATTTTAAAAAACTGTGCGGTGTTACGCCGAACGAATATCGGAAAAAATACCGTTCGGGCAACGAAAACTCCGGTAATGGGAAAACGTAAAAAGCACCCGGACAGGCACCGAGAATTTTGCCGCCGTTTCGGTATCTCCCGGCAATTTTCGCCGA
>ENA-OUQF01000104-OUQF01000104.1-human-gut-metagenome-genome-assembly--contig:-NODE-104-length-84715-cov-7.956426_pt1 | contig 84715 bp, 70 predicted proteins | sample MGYA00237947_ERZ548826 | MGnify/ENA primary metagenome ERZ548826 (study PRJEB26490, sample SAMN05194701) | human gut metagenome | biome: terrestrial biome; feature: human-associated habitat; material... | reverse complement strand
TGTAGCACCAACTATAATGAGATTCTCATGTTTATTGATATATTCATTCGTTGCATTTTTTTCAATCTGACTCTATTTCTTGATTTCTTTAACAGTTTCGAGATTTTGTTTCTAGACATACCTAATGATAAATATCTGAAAATCTCTTTGTATATTTCCTCGTATGCTTTAAAAATCAAAACTACTTTCCTGTATAATATTGCGTAGATTCGATGCTTATCTATTACTTAATTTTACTAGAAAAGGAGTGTGTATAATATAATTGATCAACCTAATCGGAATTATTGGTCAGCTTCGCCATAATAATCAGTGAAGGAATGAAATTGTAAAATATGATGGAATTCACTGCAATGAGTATGAGAGCATACGTGAAAAATTATGAAGACTAACTTTTTTTGAAAATGGTGTTGTTTACTTTAGTGTAATACAAGATATTTAAAAAGAGGGCTTAACCCCTCTTATAAACCCCTCTTCACAAATATCTTATTGAATATACTTCTTGTAAATTCATCATCGTTCATCTTATTCTCTAAATATTTATTGAAGTTCTTCTCATTCTCTTTTACTTGTTCAAAATGTGGATAATTCTCTTCAATCATCTTTCTAGTAGTAGTGTAGGTACTTCCACTAAAGTTATACTGAATAGATTGTACATTATCAATTAAAGAGAAGATAGACACAGAATTATAGATCAGGCTCTTATTGATATAAAGCTCCTCATTATGACACCAGTCTGTCGCATTGTAGTTCACAGTGAGTCCTTGATTTTTAGAATCAATTTTAAAAACATAACCGTATTCATGCAAAGGCAGACTATTTAACAAGTTTCCTATATTGGAATTATTACCAATATAAGGATTCTTATACTTCTTAATATTGTGTATGCCACTCAACGGTCTGTTAAATACAGTTGTAGGAACAGTATCTTCTGTATATTTCTTTGCGCTATCTACAATATAATACTCATTCGGTGTGTTTTTATTTATTCTATAAACATTATAGAATGGGTTGTAGTAGGTTGTCACATTAGAAGTCTTGATCATATAAACATAGATAGGAGGTCTATGAGAAGTTATAACACCTACATAATCCATCAACATAAATCCACATAATATTGCAATAAATACTCCACTACTTATTAATAATCTATTTCTCTTCAACTCTTTTGATAACCCATAAACAAATACTATAATACCTACAATAGAGTAAATACAGCACCAGCTGCTTTCTTTATCTAATATCGCAAAGGTAGCAAAACATAGAAATGCGCCAAAAATCATAATGCCAATAGAAATCTTTCTTTTCTCTTGTACAAGCATATTCTTACTATAATTAATTGTATTCTTTAAGCTCTTTTCTGTTGTTTCCATGATTTTATCCTCCGTTATATATTTACCGTTGAGCAGTTCATTTAAAGAAATGTCCAAAGTTTCACTTAACGGAATCAGTAAAGACAAATCAGGCATATAGTTACCGTTTTCCCATCTAGAGATAGTCTTATTACTGACACCTAATATATTTCCTAGTTGTTCTTGAGTGAGACCCTTTCTTTTTCTATTCTCAGAAATGAACTTACCTATTTTCTTTGTATCCATAACGTTTCTCCTTTCATGAAAACTATAAAATAAAGCATGAAACAACAACACCCCACAAATAGCGAATCCACTATTTTTATTATATATGATGGAAATAATCTTATATATACAGAGTTTGATCTGACTTGTTTATTATCTCTATTTTCGTTAATATAGTAGATGATGAAATGAGGTATAAAAATGACTGAACAGGTACATAAAAGAAGAAAAAGATATAAAGGAACACACCCTAAAAACTTCTCAGAGAAGTATAAAGAACTTAATCCAGAATTATATCCTGAAACAATAGAAAAGGTTATTTCAAAAGGAAGTACACCAGCAGGTATGCATATTTCTATCATGGTAGATGAAATACTAGAATTCTTAGATATTCAGCCAGGACAGATTGGTTTAGATTGTACTCTAGGATATGGAGGACATTCTTCTAAAATGATGGAAAAACTAGAGGGTCAGGGACACCTTTATGGATTAGACATCGATACTATTGAAATAGAAAAAACAACAGAGAGACTAAGAAATAAAGGTTATGGAGAAGACATCTTTACTCCTATTTTGACTAACTTTAGAAACATTGATCAAGTCAGTGAGAAGTATGGACCATTTGATTTTGTCTTAGCTGATTTAGGAGTATCTTCTATGCAGATTGATAATCCAGAAAGAGGATTCTCATATAAGAAAAATGGCCCATTAGACCTAAGACTTAACCCTAAAGCAGGTAGACCTGCTTATGAAATCTTAAAAGACTTATCAAGAGAAGAACTAGAACATATTCTTACAGAAAACTCAGATGAACCATATGCTGATATATTAGCTAAGAATATCTATTCATTTATACGTTCTGGTATGGAAGTAGAAACAACTCAGCAGCTCTATAAGATCATTGATAAAACATTAAGTTTTGTTACTGATAAGAATAGAAAAGATATTGTGAATAAGACAGCTGCAAGAGTATTCCAGGCATTAAGAATAGAAGTGAATCAGGAATTTGAAGTATTATATGATTTTGTAGAGAAGCTCCCTCTTATTTTAAAACCAGGAGGAAAGGCTGCAATTCTTACATTCCATTCTGGAGAAGATAGAATTGTGAAGAAGTCTTTTAAAGAACTAAAGAATCTTGGTATTTATGAAGATGTATGTAGAAATGTGATTAGACCTTCTAGGGAAGAATGTCATCGTAATTCACGTGCCAAGTCTACTAAGATGAGATGGGCTATTAAAGCAAAATAGAATACTTGAATATCAGATATACAAGTGTTATGCTTTATTTGTAAATTTGAGAACAATTGCATCAAAACGAAAAGGTAAGGATCTGGTCATCCTTACCTTTTTAGTGCTTTCATATTATTCAAGTTCTTTCAGCATTTTTGCATATTCTATACATATTGTATCTGCAATCGCTGTGAGTGAATAAGGGTGAGTTGCATAATCACCTCTGCTATCATAGCGTATATATTGATCTATAAAAGAATAATCTAATTCTTTATTAGATGTAATTAAACAGATCTTAGGTTTCTTGCTTTGGTGTTTAAAAGGTTTTGCACGTGGGAAAATACGATCAAAATAAGTACCAGAATCAGAGAACAAGATAATTAAAGTCTTTTCATCCGCATTTGTAATATATTCAGCCTGATCAGCTACTTTAATGGCAGTAAATACAGGTTTAGCACTTGTCTGCAAATCATATTGCAAGTTTAATGCAACATTTTCAGAATGCATATAACCAAATGCAGCTACTTTTTGATACTCATAAATATCATCGACTAAATCTTTAATATCATCTTCAATAGAGCTCTTTTCCAACATCTCTAGATTCTCAATTACACTTCTTACATAAGAAGTGAAAATAGAATCTTCATTACGTCCTTCATAGTTAAACTTATTAGAAAATTTGATTTTTTCTACTGAAAACTTCGCAACTTGATTTTTCAACTGATTAAAATCCCTTAAACCTATATCCCTGCAGAATCTAGAAATACTAGAATTAGACACATAACACGCTTTCGCAAGCTCAGTTAGAGTATAGTCTTCTAAATCACGAATATTCTCTATCATAAATTTCGCAATCTTATAATTATTAGAACCTTTAGGTTCACCATTTAATGTAGATAATAAAATAATAATTAAGTTAAACATGTACTCACCGTCCTGGGTATAATATACCTTATTATACCATAGGACAGTTACTTATTGCTTGATAATTACAGTATGTGAAACTAAATCATGAAAACAACGTGTATCTTTTTGAAAATAAGCATATCCAATAGAAACAAGTGTCAATGCATAAGCAACATAAGTTAAAGGATTTACAATAGAAGTGAACTGTAAAAGAGAGGCAATCTTTCTTAAATAAGAAGGAATAATAGTAATACCTCCTTCAAGAAGAGTTGCACCGAGTAATTCTCTTAACATCATGTTTTTCATGCTTACATCTTTATGATCATAATCAATGACTTTGATCTTACATATCTTCTTACCTGGAGTCTGTCCTTTCCAGATATAAAGAGGAATGAATACATAATAAAGAACTCCAATAGTAATTGCGATTAAACATACAATAAGAGCTGTATTCAAACCATAAGCAGTTAACTCAAACATCTCTGGTTTAAACTGACTATCTTTTCTTAAAAAGAATGTGATAGGAATAGAAGCCAGCATATTAGTAATATACCAGTCAATTATTAATGCGACTGTTCTTCTTAATCTTAACTCTACAATATCCATCTTACTCATATATAGGACCTCCTGTTTATTCAAGTATATCAATTCATAATTGATCAGTAATCTCGTTTCCAATTCTTGGAAAACCTTTCCGGAATATAAAAAAAGAAAGTTCCGAAGAACTTTCTATAAAGACTTATAGTCTTTTGTAATCGTCCATGTTTAATTCAGAAGCTGCATCTTTATCACAGATCAATGTCATATTAGGATGAAGCTTTAAAACAGTAGATGGTAATTCATCTGTAATAGTTGAATCAAGAACCTGTTTTAAGATACCTGCTTTTTCCTTACCATTTACAATCATCACTAAGTGTTTAACCTTCATTAAGCTCTTAGGACCCATTGTAAGACTGAATGGAAGATTTTCTCTCTTTGGGTAATCAGGGTTTGCTTTATTCTTAGTAGCACGATCCATTGCATAAGAATATGAATCCATTGGTGTACATCTAGGACAGTTACTGCAGAAATGACCATCATAGCCAAGACCAATAACCATGACATCAATACCACCTGCACGGCTGATTTCTTCATCATATGTTTCCCAGTTTTCCATAGTCATATCATGAATTCTTTCTTCTGGAATATGTGCTTCCTTGAAGAATAATTCCTGCATTTCTTCCCAGTTAGGACCATAAGGCTTACCATCCATGTATGGTGCTTCATCGAATAAATAATATTCGATATCCTTGAACTTTTCCTGATCTCTTACTTCTGGAGCTAACATCTTGTAAAGTTCAATAGGACTTCTGCCTGATGTAAGAGAAATATTCACTCTCTTATCCTGCATCATAGCACCAAGTAAGATGTGCAATGCACTTTCACTCATTTTCTGAGTGTTTTCTTCAACGATTAATTTCATAATAAATTCCTCCTGTATTTCACAAGAAGATAAAACTCACACACTTCACATTATAAGCATCAAACTCTTTCTGTCAACCCATAAAAAATTAAAAATATGTAGTATATATCGATGTAATTTTGAACGCGTATTATACTTATAGAAATTTATTTCGCAAGTTATTTCCATGATTTGGAAAGTTCTTCTATCATATGGAAAGGTGTTTTATTTATTGGAAAATACAAGATTTTTTTAACTTATCCAAGATATAATGTATCCAACGAGAAGGGAGGACTCGACATGAACTTCATGGAAAAATTCAATGAACTAGCAAACCGCACACTAGTGCCTGTTGCAGACAAGTTAGCTAACCAAAGACATCTTGCTGCAATTCGTGATGGAATGGTTGTTGCTATTCCACTATCAATCATGGGAGGTGCTTGCTTAATTGTATCAACACCACCATTCAAACCTGAAACTCTACCAAACTGGGGTTTCATCACTACCATGCTTACAGGATGGTACAACTGGGCTCAGGCCAATAAAGCTGCATTATTATTACCATATAATATGACAATGGCTTTAATGGGACTATTTATCGCTTTCTCTATTTCTTATCATTTAGCTAAGAAATACAAAATGCCAAGCTTGAATGCAGCTGTTGTTTCTACTGCAGTATTCTTAATCGTATCTGCACCAACTACTTCTGCTGTTCCAGCTAATCTCATTACTGATGGTAAATCAGCCACAGATCTACTTGCGCTTGCAGGAAGTTATCTACCAACAACTTACCTGGATGCAAAGGGTATCTTTACAGCTATCATCGTTTCTATCGGATGTGTAGAAATCATGAACTTCTTATTTAAGAAAAATGTTCGTATTAAGATGCCTGAAGGTGTTCCACCTGCAATCAGTTCATCATTTGATGCTATCTTACCACTCTTTATCTGTGTTATCGTATTCTATGCATTATCATTATTTGTACAGAACATCAGTGGTCAGTTATTACCAAGCATGATCATGACAGTACTTGCACCTGCAGTATCTGGTCTAGATTCATTAGTAGGTATCTGCTTAATTACTATTATTGCTCAGACATTCTGGTTCTTTGGTTTACATGGTGCAAGTATCACTCAGCCAATCAGATTACCATTCATGCAGATGTATCTTATTACAAATATCGCAGCATACAGTGCTAATAAACCATTAGTACACTTCTTTACACAGCCATTCTGGTCATATATTATCGCATTAGGTGGCGGAGGAGCTACTTTAGGATTATGTATTCTATTAGTTAGATCTAAATCAGTTGAATTACGTACTTTAGGTAAGCTTTCAATTGGTCCAGCATTCTTCAATATCAATGAACCAATCATCTTTGGTTTACCAATGGTATTAAATCCAATTATGATGATTCCATTTATTTTTGTGCCAGTTGTTAACTCAATTATTGCCTATACATGTATGGCATTAAATATCGTTGGAAAGGGTGTTATTGAGACACCATGGACAACACCAGCACCTCTTGGTGCAGCATTAGGATGTATGGATGTAAAAGCAGGTATCATGGTTATAGGGCTAATCATTTTAGATATGGCGCTTTACTATCCATTCGTTAAATTATTAGAAAAACAAAAGTTAGAAGAAGAAAATTCAAAATAATTAAAACAAGAAATAAAACTCACACACACATAAAATTGAATAACCTTAAATATTTTGTGAAAGACTGCTACCCCACAGCAGTCTTTTTAATTTGTGATAAACCTTGTATACTGTAAACAAGGAGAATCATATGAGAAAAGAAGAACTAATAGACTTATTGAAGAAGGATGTAGTCCCTGCATTAGGATGTACAGAACCAGTCTGTGTCGCATTATGTGCAGCTTATGCATCTCAACAGTTAAATAATCCAATAACTAAAATAGAGTTAGATGTTAATAAAGGTATATATAAGAATGGGATGTCTGCAGGTATACCACATTGTGAGCATGTAGGTCTAGAGTATGCTGCTTCTATCGGGACATTATTAAAGAACCCAGAAAAACAGCTGACTCTATTTGAAGATATAGAACCAGATACAATCACTTATGCTGAATTATTAGTGCCCCATGTTTCTATCACAATTAATGATTCAGCATCTATTCATGTAAAATGTACTCTTTATACATCTAACGATACAGTGACATGTATGATTAAAGAGGCACATACAAATATAGTTTATCTAGAAAAGAATGGAATTGTATTAGAAGAGAAAACAACTCAAGAAACAAACAATACACCCACTGTGATTGATGAACTCAAAGAAATGAAAATATCAGACATACGTTCTTTGGTGGATTTAATGACAGTGGATGAACTTGAATTCCTATTAGATGGTATAGAAATGAATGACCAATTATCACAATATAAAGGAACAACCTATTTGAGTGATTCGTTCAATCATTCATTATTCTCTGAAGACTTGTTAACTAGAATAATAAGGAAAGTTACTGCAGCTGCTGAAAATAGACTAGATGGCTGTCCACTTCCTGCAATGAGCAGTTCGGGCGCAGGCACAAAAGGACTCGTTGTTTCTATACCAGTGAATGAAGTGGCAGAAGAACTCCATGTATCATTAGAAAAGAAACTCAAAGCACTTGCGCTTACACATCTAGTAAATAGATATATTAATGCACATATTGGAAAATTATCACCTATGTGTACATGTGTCATGGCGTCTTCTACATCTGCTTCTGTAGGTATCGCTTATCTCTTAGATGCATCAGATGATCAGATAGGTTATTGTATACGTAATATGACAGGAACTGTAACTGGTATGATTTGTGATGGTGGAAAAGTAGGATGTGCATTAAAGGTGTCTACAGGTTCTACGGCTGCACTTATGTGTGCAACAACTGCAGTTAATAATGCAGTATTAAGAGAAAGTGATGGAATTTGTGCATCAACACCTGAACAATGTATTCAAAATATGGCCCGTATTGGGAAAAATGGAATGAATAAAGTAGATGAAGAAATCATCTCAATTATGAAAAGTAAAGAGTGTCAATAGTGAGAAGGTGGTCCAAGGATCATCTTTTTTTACGTATAATGATCTATTTTTATAATCACAATAAATAAAACATATACTCCTGTTGAATTGAAATTATTCTTTATATATCGCAATAAATTAAATTTTGTAATGATACCATCACTATTTATGAACATTATAGTGGGATATTTCCCTTGTCTTTGACACCTATTCCAAGAGTTTGTGCCACGTCCCAGAAGGGGGCTGAAATATTGAAAGTGTTTACGGAGTTGAGTAAACTAGAACTCGTCAAAACAAATGAAAGCAATTTCAAGGAGGAAACAGAAATGAGTTTAGTATTAGCAAGAATCGACCAGAGATTAATTCATGGTATTGTTGTTACACAATGGGCAGGTGCAACACAGGCAAAAAGATTAATGGTAGTCGATGATGAAGTAAGTAAGGATGAAGTTCAAAAATCAGCTATGAGAATGAGTAAGCCAGTGGGGACTGGTATGTCAATCATTGATACAGAAACAGCTATTAAGAACTTCAACGCAGGAAAGTATGATAGCCATAATGTATTCATGATTGTAAGAGAACCATCTACATTAGTTAAGTTAGCTGAAGGTGGCGTTAAGATTCCTAAAGTAAACATTGGTATTATCTTCGATGGGGAAGGTAAGACAACAGTGAAGAAGATGGTTTCAGTCAATGAAGAAGAAGTGAATGATTTAAAGAAATTACAGTCTATGGGTATTCCAGTGACATTCCACTTCGTACCAAGCGAAGCAGAAGAACCACTAGAAACATATATTAAATAATCAAGGGGGATAAGAAGTATGCAGGTTATTCAAGGAGTATTAATCGTATTATTATCAATGTGGATGGTTTTAGACCAGCAGGGTATTGTTATTACAACATGGTTCCCAATCATGGTTGCATTCTTTGCAGGATTGATTATGGGGGATATGAAGACTGCCATGATTATTGGTGGTACATTCCAGTTAATGAACTTAGGTGTTGCCAACATCGGTGGTTCATCAGTGCCTAACTGGGGTCTTGCAACAGTAGTTGGTATTTATGTTGCATGTAGAACTACAAATGATGTGGCTCAGGCAAAAGCAGTTGCCTTAGCAGTAGGTGTACCAGTTGGTATGCTTGGTATTCAGTTAGATGTATTCGCAAAGTTATTAAACACTTATGTAACACATGCAGCACAGAAAGCATGTAATGAAAAGAAGTTTAGTAAGATGAACAGAATTCTTTGGATTGGTCCTATGATCTTTGCTTTATCTACAGGTTTACCAACAGCTTTATGTGTAGTATTTGGTGATGCAATCGTTAATGTTATCTTAAAATCAGTTCCAGTATGGTTCACAAATGGTCTATCTATCGCAGGAAATATGTTACCAGTTGTAGGTATCGCATTATTGTTACAGGTTATGCCTGCTAAGAAGTACTTATCAATGTTGATGATTGGTTTTGTCTTCTCAGCTTACTTAAATGTACCAATGTTAGGTGTATCTATTATTGGTTTAGCTATTGCTTACTATTTCTTTACAACACAGGTCAATAAAGCACCAGCAGTCGCAGCAGAAGGTGCAGTAATCGAAGAAGGAGATGATTGGGATGAATAAGGAAACACAGACAACAGAAGTTGTTACAAAGAAAGATCTTACAAAAGCCGCAGTACGTTACATGTTTATGGCATGTAATACATATAACTATGAAAACCATCAGGGTCCAGCAGTTGTATTTGGATTAGAGAAGGTTTTAAGAAAGATTCATAAGAATAATGATGATGACTATGTTGCATCATTAAATAACCACTTTAAATATTTCAATACTACAACTTGGATGGCTAATATCTTACTTGGTGCAAGTGTTGCCATGGAAGAAAAAGATGGTGTTGAAGCATTAGATACAGTACAGAACTTTAAGACAGGTATGATGGGTCCTCTTGCAGGTATCGGTGATACTTTGATCTGGGTACTCTATCCAACAATCATGGGTTCTATTGCAGCTTATATGGGACTTGAAGGTAACCCTACAGGTGCACTTATCTGGATGTTACTTAACGTGATTTTCTTCTTCTTTAGAATTAAGTTATTCCATTTAGGATATGATTCAGGTTTAAAGCTTATTACTACATTAGGTGATAAGTTATCAGTCTTCACAGAAGCAGCATCTATCATGGGTCTAACAGTTATTGGGGCATTAATTCCTTCAGTTGTTAAGATGTCATTAGGCCTTGTCTTTAAGTCAGGTAAAGTAAAACTTGCTATTCAGACAGGTGTCTTAGATAAGATCATGCCTGCTTTATTACCAGTTGCACTTACATTTATCGTTTATAAATTACTTGCATCTAAGAAACTTACTGTTATTCAGGTCATCTTCTTAATTATCATTCTTGCATTAGTTTGCTCATTCTTTGGAATTCTAGCTCTCTAATCAAAGTTTTCGGGGGAAAAGTTTATGAGAAAAATCGTTCTAGCCAGCCATCATTTACTCGCTGATGGTTTAAAAGATACCATTCAGTATCTTATGTCAACTTTAACTGATATCAAGTCAGTGAGTGCTTATATGGATAATGTACCTGTTGAAAAACAGTTAAAAGAAGCACTTGGAGAAATCAATGAAGATGATGAATACATCATCTTCACTGATATGCTTGGGGGTAGTGTGAATCAGGAAGCAGTCAAATATTTACAGTATCCTAATGTATATGTGATTACAGGGATGAATTTACCTATTGTATTAAGTGTCTGCTTATCATTATCTAGCTGTGAAAAAGTAAATGAGGATGTCATTAGAAATGCGATTGATGATGCCAAGTCACAGATTGTTTATGTCAACGATGTTATGAAAAATATGGGGGTTGATGAAGATGATGAATAAAGATTGGTGGAAAAGCAGCGTTGTTTATCAGGTTTATCCACAAAGTTTTAATGATACCAACAATGATGGGGTTGGTGATTTAAAAGGTATTACTGAAAAACTTCCTTATTTATCTAAATTAGGTATTGATGTTATCTGGTTAAATCCTATCTATGAATCACCATTAGTAGATAATGGTTATGATATTGCGAACTATAGAAAGATCAATCCAATGTATGGCACAATGGAAGATTTTGATGAATTATTAGAAACAGCACATAGTATGAATATTAAGATTATTATGGACTTAGTTGTTAATCATACAAGTGATCAGCATGAATGGTTCTTAAAGTCTAAGTCTTCTAAGGATAATGAATATTCTGATTTCTATATCTGGAAAGATCCTAAGGAAGATGGCAGTGAACCAACAAACTGGGGTGCTACTTTTGGCGGTGCTGCATGGACTTATGTTCCTGAAAGAAAACAGTATTATCTACATTGTTTTGCGCCTGGACAACCTGATTTAAACTGGGAGAATCCTAAAGTGAGAGAAGCTGTTTATAATGAAATGAGATTCTGGTTAGATAAAGGTATTGATGGTTATAGAATGGATGTTATTTCTTTATTAAGTAAGAGACAGGACTATCCAGATGCCTTACCAGGAGAATATGATTATGCAAAATCATATTATAAAGGAGCTTCTAATGGACCACGTATTCATGAATTCCTACATGAAATGAATAGAGAAGTCTTATCACACTACAGTATTATGACTGTTGGTGAAACAGCTAATACAAATGTCCAGCAGGGTAAGCTTTATACTGATCCTTCTAGACAGGAATTAAACATGGTATTCCAATTTGACCATATGCATATAGACTATGGTGAATATGGTAAGTTCTCTGATGTAAGATTTAAACTCAGTGATTTAAAGAAGAGCTTATCAACTTGGATCAATGATTTAGGTGATGGATGGAATTCACTTTATTGGGATAACCATGACCAACCTAGAAATGTCACTCGTTTTGGTGATGATGGTGTTTATCGTGTAGAATCAGCTAAGATGTTAGCTACTCTATTACATATGATGAAGGGTACACCTTATGTCTTCCAGGGTGATGAATTAGGTATGAAAGATGTACCTTTTGAATCACTTGATCAATATAAAGATATTGAAACAGTCTTTATGTGTCAGAAAATGAAGGATAATGGTGAATCAGAAGAAACAATCAAGAAATATGCATATTTAAGTTCAAGAGACAATGCAAGAACACCATTCCCTTGGAATGGTGAAGAAGGTTCTGGTTTCTCTGATGTAAAACCTTGGATTGATTATTCACCTGATAACAAGTTCATCAATGCAGAAGATGAATTAAAAAATCCAAACTCTGTCTTCTACTATTATCAGAAGTTAATTCGTTTAAGAAAAGAAAACCCTGTTATTGTCCATGGTTCTTATAAACTATTAGATGAAGAAGATTCAGATATCTTCTCATATGAAAGAGAATATGAAGGTAAGAAATTACTTGTAGTATGTTCTTTCGCAAAAGAGAAGGTAAGATATACATTACCAGATGACTATAAGGATGCTGAAATTCTTATTGGAAATTATGAGAATGTATTGAAAACAGATGATAAAAATATTATTCTAAATCCATATCAAGCAGTAGTTTATCTAACAAAGGAGTAATGGATATGGACTTTGACACACAAGCAGGACTTATTTATTCAACACTAAGTGATAATGAAAAAGACATGATTCAATACATCAGAAACCATAAATCTGATGTTGTAGAGATGCCTATTAATGAACTAGCGAAAGTTCTGCTTTCGTCAAAGAGTTCTGTATTACGCCTCGCACAAAAGCTAGGCTATACAGGTTATTCAGAATTAAAGTATTCTTTAAAGAAGGATATAGTAAAGAAAGCTGTTGTTCCTACAGATTTGGTTGAAAAATTTAGAAAAGAGATTGATAAAACATTTGAATATGCATCGCAGGTAAACTTTGCGACATTGATCTCCGAAATCCATAAAGCACGACAAGTCATTTTGTATGCGACAGGGTTTACTCAGAATAACTATACAAAACAGTTCTCCAGTGAGTTATTTATGTCAGGGCGTTCAAATTATATTGTATCTGGTGAAACTAATTTCGAAGTCATCTCACACTCCCTAACTAGTGATGATTTCGTAATTATTATTTCATTGTCAGGTAATACACCAGGTATCAGAACAATAGTTAATGAATTAAATATGAAGGATATACCTATTCTTTCTATAACTGAGCTAGGAAAGAATTTCCTTGTAGAAAATTCAGATTATCAACTTTACTATAATACAACAGAATTTCCTCTTGAGAATGAACATATCATTTCTATGAATGCAGTAGGGATTATCCTTACTATTCTTGCAAGAAAGTATCAGGAATTCGCATTCTTTGATGAATAAAGTCAGGCATGGTCTGGCTTTTTTACGTGTTATAGACTTTACGAATATATATATATTAAATCAAGGTTAAATCTTATTCCGAAAAAATGAAAATAATTCATTTTTTCGGAATAAGAAGGTATAATATATATGGGTGAATGAAATGAAACTTTTAGAAAGAAACTATTTAACAAAAATTATTAATGTAATTGGAACTCCTGATATTAAAGTGATTACGGGTATTAGAAGATCTGGAAAATCATGTCTGTTACTACAATTTATGGAATATATAAACCAAACTGATAAAGACGCGAATATTATTTTTGTTGATTTCAATTCTTTAAGTGCAGAGCCGTATTTAGAATACCATGCATTAAATAATTATATAGAAGGTCAATATAAATCTAACAAGAATAATTATGTATGTATAGATGAAGTTCAAATGTGCAGTGGCTTTGAGAAAGTCATAAATAGTCTACATAGTAGTATGAAATATGATATTTATATTACTGGTTCGAATGCATTTCTATTAAGTAGTGATTTGGCTACTTTATTTACCGGTAGAACGTATGAAATAGAAATATTTCCTTTTTCTTATAAAGAATGTCTAAAATATTATGCTGGGCAGTATTCACTTGATAGATACGTTAGAGAAGGTGGAATGCCTGGAACTTTGCTTTATCGTGAACAAGATGATAAGTATAAATACATACGAGATGTTTTTGAGACGCTTATTATAAGGGACATAACTAATAAATATTCGATGAGAAACAAAGAAGTTATTCATGATTTAGCGTACTTTATGATGGATAACATTAGTTCTTTGACATCAGCTAATAATATATCTAAATCATTAGCAAATGCTAATATTAAAATAACAGATAAGACTATAAAATTATATATGCAATATTTGAAAGATTCATACTTGTTTTATAAAGTTAGAAGGTATGATATAAAAGGGAAAAAATATTTGGCAACAAATGATAAGTATTATTTGTCCGACCATTCTTTCAGATATGCTATTATAGGAACAAAAAACATGGACTATGGCAGAGTATATGAAAATATCGTTGCGATTGAATTGCTTAGAAGAGGGTATGAAGTTTATGTTGGTAAACTTTATAAAAAAGAAGTGGATTTTGTGGCTATAAAACAAAATGAGAAGATTTATTTTCAAGTAAGTGATGATATTTCGAATCAGAAAACTTTCGAAAGAGAAGTTACTTCACTATTAGAAATACAAGATGCATATCCTAAAATCTTATTGGCTAACACACATCATGATGAATATCAGTATGAAGGTGTAAAAATAATTGATATTGAAAAATGGTTAAAATTGTAAATATAAATGATTTGAATGCAGATAAGATAATAAATAAACGTTTTACTTTATGCTTGTGAATCCTTCTAGCCTATGAACCTTGATGTAAATCAAGGTTTTTTGCACTTTGTTGTAATGTACATATATACGTTATACAATTGTTTTAAGATTACTTATGAAGGGAAAAAGAAAATATGACTCAATATACAGAATTACTTGATAAAAAAGCTGAAGAACTACTATTAGATGATGATAACTATGAAGAAAGATTACTTGAAGTCGCTACACTATTTCGTGGATTTGATGAAGCATTTACATCATTTATTAAAGAACATGGATATACAGGTGATTTATCTGATACACCTGCAAAGGTAGAGTTTTTACGTGATAAGTTCAAAGCAGTGCATATAAAACTACCTCGTGATTTGTTTGTACCCAATAGGAAGATTTCTCGTAAAACTGCTTTTCAGATCTGTTTTGCGTTAGGTTTAGATGCTGATGAAACAAAAGACTTTTTTAGATGTGTTCAGTTTGAACGTGGGTTTGATTGTCATACTATAAATGAAGCAGTTTATTATTTCTGTATGAGAAAAGGTCTTTCGTATGATGAAGCACAAGAGATGATTCATAGTATTCCTATACCTGAAAAGATGAAAAAACTTCCAGATTGTGATGTTCTTTACACAGGTACTATTATTGAAAACCTCAACAACATTGAGGATAAAGAAGAGTTGATACACTATATCACAGAGAATATTGATGAATTTCGTTATAATAATGTCACTGCTTTAAAATATATTAGAAATCTTTGGAATGATATTTCTAAAGAAGATGGACTTGCAGTACAGGAAGGTGCTGTGATTGATAGTCATAATAGATTTGATAATAAGAAGAAACAAGAAGATGATTATGTAATTGCGAAGCCTCATGCATCTACTTGGACTATCTTTTCTCAAATAATGGGGCTTAGAAATTATCAAGAAAGTGAGTTTTCGATTAAATATGATCGTTCATTGGCTTCTGTATTATCTGATAATAGACTCATGCCATTAAAGGCTGAATACTGTTTTCCAAATAGACAAAACATTGATAAGTTACTTCGTGAAGAACTAGTTGGCAAGGATGAAATAATTAGAAAGATGCTTATTTTTCTTGTTTTCTATACTTATTGGGCAAAACGAATTATTAGAAAAAAACAAGATTCCTATATTGTAGAAGACAATGATTTTGAAAGATGTCTAGATATGATCAATGCACGTCTACTCGGTGCAGGTTATCCAGAATTATATATTGGTAATCCTTATGATTGGCTCTTTATGTGGGCATTAAAAGACTATGATAATCCTTTATTTGCGTTTAGATATTATATGGGAGAAGTATTTGCGGAAGCTGCTGAGAATTAATGGTGTAATAATAAAACCTAATCGAATAAACCTTGAATTATAATCTATTCATAATAAAAGGTGGTGAACTTATGGATCACAGAATTGCATTGAAACCAAATACTCCGCTTTGTTTATCTAATGATAGTGGTGAAACGATTCATTGTATTATAAAAAATGAAATTGGGCGTGGAGGATCCTGCATTGTATATGAAGCAGTTCGTATCACTGATACAGGTGATCAGACACTGTATAGAATAAAGGAGTTCTACCCTTACAAACTTCATATTTCTCGTAATAATAATGAACTAGTTCCATCAGTACATGATATGGATTCTTTTCAAAAAGAACAGAAACAATTCCGTTGTGATTTTTCACATACAAATAAGTTATTCTATTCAGGTGATAACTATTCATCCATGACGAATCAATTGGATGTATTTAATCAAAATGGTACATCTTATATCTTATCTGCCTATTCTTCTAAGAATACATTAGCTGCTTATAAACCAGTGAATTTAAAAGAATGTATTACACTCATTAAACAGGTTGTTTATGTTTTAGGTAATATTCACAAGATGGGATATCTATATTTAGATATCAAGCCTGATAATGTTTTGATTGTTGATGGATACCAAAAGCAGGTTCAGCTATTTGACTTTAATTCGCTTTTTGAATGGAAAAAAGTAAATCAACCAAGTGATATCAGACTATCTTATACTAAAGGTTTTGCACCTATTGAGTTACAGACTTCAAAAATCAAACGACTAGGACCACATACAGATGTTTATAGTGTAGGTGCATTATTGTTTTATCTTTTGTTTGGTCATATACCTACTGTACCTGATTGTGAAATAGATGCTGTATATGATTTCTCAAAAATACAATATGACTATCATCAATGTGATGATCGATTATTGAGTTCTTTATGTCATTTCTTTCATAATACATTAGCTGTTTATTATGCTGATAGATATCAAAATATGGAGGAAGTATTAGATCAATTATCAATAATTGAGAAGTATGCTGATCCTTTAATACCACGTATTTATTCTACTCATATTATAAAGCCGCAAATCTTTTATGGACGTGAACAGGAGTTTAAAGAATTAGATAGTCTTCTATTAAATCCAAATTATAATTGTTTATTTATATCAGGTATGGGTGGTATTGGTAAGAGTACCTTTATTAAAGAATATCTTACACGTTATCGTGAGAAGTTTGATACAGTTCTGTATGTCTATTATAAGGACAGTATTGAAGAAACTATATCCAATGACATGAATATTGAAATAAACACATTAAGACAAGATGAAGAAAATAAAATGCCCATCAGATACTTTGATAAAAAAGTTCAAAAGATACGTGAACTTGTAAGAGGTACTTCCGCTGTTTTAGTCATTGATAATTTTACAGGTGAGATGGATGATGATTTAGTTGCACTTCTTTCTACAGGATTAAGAATTATTCTCTTAACGCGTAAGTTACCTTCTTATTCAAATTGTCTAAAAATGGAACTTTCTGCGATAACAGAGTGGAATGCTTTAATACATATATTTGAAGCCCATCTTGGACGTTCTATTGAAACATATGAACTAGATGACTTTAAATTTATACTCAATAGTATTGAGAATCATACGCTTATTCTAGAATTAATTGCGAAACAGATTGCGAATAGTCATATAACTATTTCTAGTGCTGCAGCTCTTACAATTGAGAATGGTTTTTCTACAATTGCGCCTGAGAAGGTGGATTACGAAAGAGATAGTAAACAAATAAGTGATACGATTGGACATATTATAGATGCTTTATTTGTCACAAATATGCTTTCTTCACAAAAGAAGGTCTTAATGAAGGTACTTTCTTTGATTGGTGATGAAGGAATAGAGATAAATACATTCCAGAGAATAATGCAACTTGAGTCTAAAGATGATTTAAATGAGTTAATTAAAGATGGCTGGATTACTATTTCTAGGGATATGGTTTCAATGAATAATGTGATTCAAGAAGCTGTACATCGCTGGGAATGGACAAATGATTCTATTCATGCTGCTAGACAGTTCTTAACATATTTTTATATAGAAATTCATTTAGAATCCACAAAGAATAATTACCCTAAGAAACTTAGATCAGAGTCATTAAAAGGTAAATGGATAATCAATAAACTGTATAAGTGGCAAAAAGGTCTTATTGGGAAGATAAACCAAGAAAGATATGCACGAATTAAAGATGAATCTCCTGCAGACATTGAAAAACTAACAAAATTACTCTATTTAGCTGAAGGCATTATTAAACAATGTCAAAGAGAGAAAGTGATTTGTGATACAGATCTATTCACAAACCTGCAGGTTGTAGTCTTACTCAATATGCCTCGTTATAGAGATGACTTTGAAACAAGCAGAATTCTTTCAGATTATATTAAGTCTATTGAGCAAGATGAAGACTCTATGCATAAAATGAGACTAGATGCTGTTGTGATTATGCCGATTTATGAATTGATTTTCTCAATTTCTGCCAATAACGAAGATCTAGAAGGTATGCAGGATATACTAGTACGCGCTAAAAAAGCATCAAGCTGTTTCCATAGGAAAGAAGCTTATGCAATTTATTATAATATGCTTTCTGAGTATTATGATATTCTTCTTGATGGTTTTTATGATACAGACAATCAAGATGAAGAACGAATACTTAATAAGATGCTTGACGCTATTGAAAAAACATTATTCTATTCTAAACAAAATATTTCTTATGATATCAATCATTTGCATGTAAAAAATATTTTGGCTAAAGCCACAATCTTGATGCGAAGTAATCGAGGTACGGTAAGAAAAATCGATAAGCTGATTACTAACGCAAAGAAAATAATCATAGAGAATACAAAGGAATATGCGGATGTTCGATTGCAGTATTATTTAGTATGTGCCTGGTATTATGCGTTAGTACAAGATGACAAAGATATGGCAGAAGTATTTATCGAAGATGCACTAGAGTTATCCAATGTTATAATCCCAACTGATTTACAGAGAATTGAGGATGTGATTATTCCTTGCGCCAATATTTACTTCGAATTGTATTGTTATAATCAGGCTATGACTTTGTTGTATAAAGGCACACGCCTCTGTTTTAAGCATATCAATACTGACTCCTATGCGTTTATCAGACAGCAGCTCTATAATCATTTCTTTCAGGTTGGCATAGAAGCACAGCAAGTTGAATGGTGTCAAAAGATGATCAAACTTATAGAAATAGAGAATAAAGAAATCTTAGATAATAAAAATAGAGTGATTATTCCAGAAGAGGTACGAAGTTTATAGTGTAAGTATCCAAGTCTGAACTATTATAGTTCAGGCTTTTTTGTTTGCATCCACAAAACCAGATATAAAAATCACCATGTTATATTTTGGCCAGAAAAAGGAAGGAGAATGCATATGAATAGGTATTAAGAATAAATTCAATCGTACGAATAATAATGAGGAGGCTTAATTATGAATAAGAAAATATTTATTGTGATTATGAGTTTATTAGTTAGTTTAACTGGATGTGGTAGTAGTAAGACTACGAGTAGTAGTCCAAAGGAAAAAATCAATATAAAAGATATTGCTTGGAATGTGGATGAAGGTATTGTGGATGGAGAACGTTGTGTACTTCTTGACTATACGAATAATACAAATTATACAATCACCGGCTTTGAACTTACATTCAAAGAAAAAAAGAATATAACTGAAGAAGAAAAATCAAAATTATATTCAGAAGTCAAAGAGTCATGTGGATTAACTGATGAATACAAGAATAGTTCTATTTCTATGTATGCGGATAGTAATCAGGTTGTGAGTAAAAAAGAATCTATTTCGAATGTGCATTGTTGTTACGATAACTATTATTATGTAAAGAATATCAATCACTATAAGCTGATGGAACCTGATATTGCGACTATTAAGTATATTGATAATAATAAGGTCTATACTGAATACTATGATTTTAGTGCAAAAAAATATTCTCTTGATAAAGAGACACAGATAGCTAATCAATGGTCCAAAACAGAATTAGGAGATAAAATTCCTAAAACAAATGCAAAGGTAGTAGAAATCATCAGAGATGATCAAATAAACTTTACATTTAAAGCATATGGATTGTCACGAGATCAGTTTAATGCTTATGTTGAAGAATGTGAAAAACGTGGCTATAACGTTGATTTGAGTTACGTTGATGGATTCTATAGCGCAAATAGTAAAGAAGGTTATAATATAAAGGCAATGTATGATGAAGATGATCATTCAATCACTGCAGCAATAAATTCTCCAAAAGCTAATCATGAATAATGAAAAGGCGGTTCACTTAATGTGAATCGCCTTTATTCATTTCCTTTACACTTTGTCTTTTACGTATTGTGAATGGCACAATTGAGCGTGTCGCAAACATGGTAGGTGTTTCTATATGTTTAATAAGCTGGACAACTGCTTCCATGCCTAACTGATTTGGGCTTACATCAATAGAAGTCAGTGGTGGTTCTGAGAAACGTGCAAAGATAGAATTATTAAAGCTCACAATAGAAATATCATCAGGCACTTTCTTTCCTACTTCAGTAATTAGTCTAACCATAATGACGGCATAAATATCATCACATACCACAAAGGCACTCGGACAGTCATCACTTCTTAATAATTCAAGTATTTCATTGGGGTTATAGGAATAGCTTGAAGAAAGATTCTTAATATAGTCTTCTTTCACTTCATAGCCTGCTTCGGATAAAGCTTGTATATAGCCAAGACGTCGATCTATAGAATATTGTACATCTTTTTTTTCACCAATATAACCGATTTTTTGATGTCCTTTTTTTAATAAGTATTTCACTGCCTCATAGCCTGCCTGGATATTATCTGTATCTACACTGACTGATGTAATGGAATTCATTGGTGGTTTACCAATCATAATATAAGGAATCATACGTTCTCTTAGATAGTCTGTCACAGAAGATTCAATCTTCGTATTTAGGAAGATATATCCTTCACAATCCGCAATTTCCATACTTGTCTTCATTTCTCTCGTATCGGCACCAGTAATAATATGAAGACTATAACGCCCTTTATTACACATATAACTAATACCTCTTACTATTTCCAGATAGAATGGATTTTCATAGACATCTACCATAGAACGTGGAAAGACGACACCAACATCATGTTTCTTAATATGTGATTTATCATACACATAACCGAGTTCATCCATTACTTTACGTACTTTTTCTTTCGTTTCTTCACTAATTGAATAATGATTATTAATTGTACGAGATACAGTAGATGGAGATACCCCTGCTTTTTTCGCAATATCTTTAATTGTGATACTCATTTAAATCACCTCACTTTTATTATACTCATTATTACTGAATTGCGCTATAGTTGCGCTAATATTTGCATAATATATGCGTAAATACCCTGTTTTGTTGCATAATTCCTATTGTGTAAGTGTTTACAATCATTAAAATAGAATTTGTAAGAAAAAGGGAGTAAGACATAACCTTATTAAAAGGAGGAAAAAGAAAATGAGTAAGGGAAAAGTTTTATGTATGCCCCTCAAGGGTAAAGTAGTACCAATTACTGATGTCCCAGATTCTGTATTTTCAGAAAAGATGATGGGAGACGGATGTGCTATCATTCCAGAAGATGGAAAAGTATATGCACCAGACAACTGTGTAGTAAAAATGGTTGCACCTACTAAACATGCAGTTGGTCTTGTGACAGATGATGGTATTGAAATCTTAATCCATTTTGGATTAGACACAGTTCAGTATCAAGGTAAAGGTTTTACTTGGCATGTAAAAGAAGGACAGACAGTTGAAAAAGGAGATTTATTGTTTGAAGGAGATTTAGATTTCTTTAAATCTAAAGGTGTCAATACAATGACTCCATTCGTATTTACTAAAGAAGATGATCTTAAAGGTAAGAAGATTGTCTTAAAGAAAGGTGCTCATAATGTGAAGGATGAGATGCTTGTTCTTGAAGATGTAGCAGCTCCTAAAGCAGCACCTGAAAAGAAGAAAAAAGGAATTAACTTCGACTTCTTACAGAAGTTAGGTAAAGCCTTAATGACAGTTATCGCAGTAATGCCTGCTGCTGGTTTAATGATTTCATTAGGTAAAGTATTCCAGATGTTTGGTGCAGATGTTGCATTTGTTATGACTGTTGGTTCTGTAATGGAACAGATTGGTTGGGCAGTTATCAACAACCTACACATCTTATTCGCAGCTGCCATTGGTGGTAACTGGGCTAAAGATCGTGCCGGAGGTGCATTCGCAGCTGTTATCGCATTTATCTTAATCAATAACATCACAGGTACAATCTTTGGTGTGACTGCCGATATGGTTAATAGTAGTAAAGTCATTTATACACATACATTATTTGGTGCAAAGATTCCAGTTGCCAACTATTTCACAACAGTTCTAGGATCTGCAGCACTTAATATGGGTGTCTTTGTAGGTATTATTGCTGGTTTCGTTGGTGGTATTGTTTACAACAAATACTATAACTTCCGTAAATTACCTGATTGCTTATCATTCTTCAATGGTAAACGTTTCGTTCCATTAATGGTTATTGTTCATTCAGTTGTTATCGCAGTAGTTATGTCAGTTGTATGGCCATTTGTTCAGGGTGGTATCAATAGCTTTGGTGTTTGGCTTGCAAACTCAAGTAAAACAGCACCAATCATTGCCCCATTCTTATATGGTATGTTAGAACGTCTATTATTACCATTTGGTTTACATCATATGTTAACTATTCCAGTTAACTACACTTCATTTGGTGGTACATACACTATCATGACTGGTTTACAGAAGGGTACAAAAGTATTCGGTCAGGATCCATTATGGTTAGCTTGGGTTACAGACTTAATTAACTTAAAGAAAGCTGGAAATATGACAGCTTACACTCACTTATTAACAACAGTTACACCTGCTCGTTTCAAAGTAGGTCAGATGATCGGTGCAACTGGTCTATTAGCTGGTTTCGCTTATGCAATGTATAAGAATGTCGATAAAGATAAACAGCCTAAATATAAATCAATGTTTATTTCTACATTCATTGCAACTTTCTTAACAGGTGTTACAGAACCTCTAGAATTCATGTTTATGTTCGCAGCAGTTCCACTATATGGTGTTTATGCAGTACTTCAAGGTTTAGCTTTCGCAGCAGCTGATATTGTTCATTTAAGAGTTCATTCATTTGGTAATATCGAATTCTTAACTCGTGTTCCTATGGCAGTTCAAGCAGGATTACTTGGTGATGTTATTAATTTCGTTATTGCATGTGTAGTATTCGCAGTAGTTGGATATTTCGTTGCAAACTTCATGATCAAGAAGTTTAACTTTGCGACACCAGGTAGACTTGGTAACTATGATGATATGGAAAGTGATGAAGCTTCTACAGCACATGAAGGTAGTGCTCAGGTTGAAGCAATTATCAACTTACTTGGTGGTAGAGATAATATTCAGTTAGTTGATGCATGTATGACTCGTTTAAGAGTTACAGTTAATGATGTTAATAAAGTTGCTGATGTTGATGCTTGGAAGAAGGAAGGCGCAAAGGGTCTCCTTAAGAAGGATAATGGTGTACAGGCAGTTTATGGACCTAAAGCTGATGTTCTTAAGTCAGACATCAATGATGCCTTAGGTAAATAAATATGAAGCTTATGACACTTAACACACATTCACTAAGTGAAAGTGATGAAAAGAATAAGCTCCAGACAATTGCGAATTTTATTCTGAATCATGATGTTGATGTCATTTGTTTACAAGAAGTCAATCAAAGTATGACGGCAAAAAGTGTTTCTACCGACAGCTCTTATGTCGGTAGAGACATTATTAAAGAAGATAATTATGCACTTGGGTTAAGTCGATTACTTGGTGATCAATATAACTGGAACTATATTCCAGTTAAAGTAGGTTATGACAAGTTTGATGAAGGTGTAGCCATCTTCTCTAAGTATCCTATTGTGAATAGTGAAAATACTTTATTGACACAAACCAATGATTATTCGTTCTGGAAGAAACGTAATTCTCTTGGAGTTGAATTAGTAAAAGAAAACACGCATTTCTGGGTTTATACAGCCCATTTAGGATGGTGGAAGGATGAAGAGGAACCTTTCATTAATCAATGGCATAAGCTCAAGACAATTGCGACTAAAGAAGTCCCTGTTTACTTAGCAGGAGATTTCAATGCACCTGATATTATTCCAAACCAAAGTTATACCACTATTAAAGAAGATGGATGGTTTGATACACGTGACTTAGCAGATGATGTCCAAGGTCGTTTTACTGCTCAGGGTAAAATAGACGGATGGGATGAGGCAGTAGATGGTATGCGTATTGATTATATCTGGTGTAATAAAAAAGAACATGTAAAAAGCCATCATGTCATATTTGATGGTACACATGAAGATGTAGTTTCTGATCATTTTGGACTATTTATGGAGGATAGTTTATGAGAAAAAGTGGTGTGTTATTATCCGTATCATCTTTACCTAGTAAGTATGGTATTGGTTGTTTTGATGAAGCTGCTTATAAGTTTGTAGATGATCTCGTAGAAGCTAAACAAACATATTGGCAGATTCTCCCTTTAGGTATTACTGGTTATGGTGATTCACCTTATCAGTCATTCTCTACTTTTGCAGGTAACCCATATTTTATTTCTTTAGATGAGTTTGTGAAATGTGGTTATTTAAAGGAAGAAGATCTACCAGAGGCAGATATAAACAGTGATTATGTTGATTATTCTTATCTCTATGAAAATAGATATGCATTATTAAAGAAAGCGTATGAGAATTCACATATTACTGATAATGAAGATTTTAAAGCTTACTGTAAGGACAATGCATGGTGGCTAGAAGATTATGCATTATTTATGGCCATTAAGGCGTCCTATGATAATCAGGGCTGGGAAAACTGGCCTTTGGAATTACGTTTAAGAAATGATGCGTCCCTTACCGAAAAACGTAATGAACTCAGTGATGACATTAATTACCATAAGTTCTTACAGTACTATGTATGGAAACAATGGTATGCATTAAAGGATTATGCGAATAGTAAAGGGGTAGAAATCATTGGTGATATTCCTATCTATGTCGCATATGATTCATCTGATGTATGGGGACAGCCAGAATTATTCCAGTTAGATCCTGAAGTAAAACCTACTGCAGTTGCAGGTGTACCACCTGATGGTTTCTCTGCTGATGGTCAGCTTTGGGGTAATCCACTTTATGACTGGAAAAAACATAAGGAAACGGGTTATGCATGGTGGATCCAGAGAATTGCATATTGTAAGAAAGCTTATGATGTTGTACGTATTGACCATTTTAGAGGTTTTGATGAATATTTCTCAATTCCTTATGGTGATACAACTGCTAGAAATGGACATTGGGAAAAAGGTCCTGGCTATGACTTATTTAAGACAGTTGAAGAGTCTTTAGGAAAACTCAATGTAATTGCAGAAGACTTAGGTTATTTGACTGATACAGTTAAACAGATGGTCGCTGATTGTGGTTATCCAGGTATGAAGGTATTTGAATTCGCATTTGATTCACGTGATTCTTCTGGTACAAGCAACTACCTACCTCACAACTATACAGAAAATTCAGTTGTTTATACTGGAACTCATGATAATGAAACAATGATTGGATGGCTTAAAAATATTCTGCCTGAAGAAAGACAGATGTTGAAGGATTATCTACACTATGATGGTGATGATGACGCTGTTTTAGTGGATATGAGTATTGATTGTATTATGGCAAGTGTAAGTGATAAGTGCATTGTACCAATGCAGGATTACTTAAAGCTTGATAATACAGCACGTATGAATAAACCTAATACTTTAGGTAATAACTGGATGTGGCGTTTAGATAAGAATGCTTTTAGTGATTCATTAAAGGAACGAATGCGTGATATTACAGTAAAAACAAACCGTATTTAAAGGAGATTTTAAGAATGGATGTTAAGACGTTAATTAATACAAGAGTTCAGGAGTTATTTAATCTTTCAATAAAGGATTGTTCTAATGAACAAGCTTATATCGCATTATTAAGTGTTGTAAAAGACTTGCTTGATGATAAAAAGACAATTGAAGGTGACCGTAAGGTTTATTATTTCTCTGCTGAATTCTTAATTGGTAAACTCATGAGTAATAACTTAATCAACTTAGGTATTCGTAAGGAAGTAAAGGAATTATTCAAAGAAAACGGAAAGAGTTTAGAAGAAATTGAAGAAATAGAAGCTGAACCTTCACTCGGTAATGGTGGGTTAGGTCGATTAGCTGCTTGTTTCTTAGATTCAATCGCAACTTTAGACCTACCTGGTGATGGTGTTGGTCTTAATTATCATTTAGGTTTATTCAAACAGGTATTTGAATACAACAAACAGTGCGAAACACCAAACCCTTGGATTAATGATCATTCTTGGCTCATTCCTACAAACAAACATTATACTGTAGAGTTTAAGGACTTTTCTTTAAAGTCTCAATTATATGATTTAGATGTATTAGGCTATAAAGGAAATAAGAATAAATTACACTTATTTGATATTGCATCTGTTGATGAATCAATGGTACATGATGGTATCTCATTTGATAAATCAAACATTGTACGTAACTTAACTTTATTCCTCTATCCAGATGATAGTGATGAAGCAGGTCGTAAATTACGTATTTACCAGCAGTATTTCATGGTATCTAATGGGGCACAGATGATTCTTGAAGATATCAAGAGTAAAGGAATCAGCTTAACTGATTTAGATAAGCATGTATGTATCCAGATCAATGATACACACCCATCAATGGTTATTCCTGAATTGATTCGTCTTCTTATGAAAGAAGGACTTACAATGAAGCAGGCTATTGATATTACATCTAAAACATGTGCTTATACAAACCATACTATTCTTGCAGAAGCACTTGAAAAATGGCCATTGTCCTATCTAGAAGAAATCGTGCCTCAATTAGTACCTATTATTGAAGCATTAGATGCTGTTGCGAAAGAAAGATCTACAAATGAAAAAGTCGCAATCATTGATAATAATAAGCTCGTTCATATGGCACATATGGATATCCACTTTGGTTTCTCTATCAATGGTGTGGCTTCTATTCATACAGATATTTTAAAGAATACTGAATTACATGACTTCTATGAACTTTACCCAACACATTTCAACAACAAAACAAACGGTATTACATTTAGAAGATGGTTATTATCATGTAATGAAGAATTAACTGATTTGATTGATAGCTTAATTGGTTAAGGCTACAAACAAGATGCAAGTGAATTAGAGAAATTACAGAAATATTTAGATGATGAAGTAGTCCTAGATAAACTACTTACAATCAAACAGGAAAAGAAAACACAGCTTGCGAACGTAATCAAAGAAAAAGAAGGTATTGAGTTAGATCCTTCCTCTATCTTCGATGTTCAGGTTAAGAGATTACATGAATATAAACGTCAGCAGATGAATGTGTTATATATCATCTACCAGTACTTACAGATTAAAGCCGGTCATAAGCCTGCACATACTATTACATGTATCTTTGGCGCAAAAGCAGCTCCTGCTTATATTCTCGCAAAAGATATCGTCCATACACTCCTTTGTCTGCAGCAGCTTATTGACAATGACCCAGAAGTATCTCCTTACTTAAAAGTAGTCATGGTAGAAAACTATAATGTCACTTATGCAGAATCTATTATTCCTGCAGCTGATTTCTCTGAACAGATTTCCCTTGCTTCAAAAGAAGCATCTGGTACATCTAATATGAAATTCATGTTGAACGGTGCAGTCACATTAGGTACTGACGATGGTGCCAATGTCGAAATACATGAATTTGTAGGTGACGATAATATTTATATCTTTGGCGCAAAAGCTGATACAGTTATTGACCATTATGCGAAAGGTGATTATCATCCTCAGGATATCTTAAATAATGATCCTGAATTAAGAACACTTGTTGATTTTATTGTCAGTGATGAAATGAAATCAGTTGGTGATGTGGAATCACTTGAAAGATTACATAATGATATGTCATACAAGGATTGGTTTATGGCATTACTTGATGCAAGAGACTATATTGAGACTAAAGTACGTGCTATCAACGATTATAAAGATAGAAAAGCATGGGCTAAGAAGATGTTAGTTAATATCTCTAAAGCTGGTTTCTTCTCTAGTGATAGAACTATTGCACAGTATAATGAAGATATCTGGAAATTAAAATAATCTCCTAATCAGGGCTCTTAATGAACTCTGATTTTTTTGTTGATTTTATTTCGCATATACTTTATTTTATTTACGAGGTGTAGAAAATGAAAAGAAATTATCCAAGTATTATTATTACTCCTGAAGGAGAAAAATGGCTCGATAAAGGGCAGATGTGGATGTATAAGAATAATCTAGGTAGTCTAGATGATTCTATTGAGAATGGTTCTTTAGTAGATATTATGACGACTCAAGGACGTTATTTAGGTACAGGGTTTCTTTCTAAAGAAAGTCATATTACAGTACGTATTTTAACTAAGAATCAAAATGAAGTGATTGATAGAGAATTCTTTAAAAAGAGAATTCAGTTTGCGTATGACTTTAGAAAGACAGTAGAAAAAGATAATTTAACGAACTGTCGTCTTGTATTTGGTGAAGCAGATAGCTTACCAGGTTTAACTGCAGACCGTTATAATGAAATCATTGTGACTCAGATTACATCTTATGGTTTAGATTTAATCAAAGATATGATCTATGAATTATTATTGGAAGTATTAAAAGAAGATGGTCAGAATGTATCTGCCATCTATGAAAGAAATGATGTCAAGGTGCGTGCTAAGGAGGGTCTAGAACTCTATAAAGGATTCTGGAAACCAAGCAAATTACCGACTACAACAGTTATTAATGAAAATGGTTTAAAGCTTAATGTAGATGTAGAAAATGGTCAGAAGACTGGTTACTTCTTAGATCAGAAATCTAACAGAGTATTACTAAGAAACATGTCAGCAGGTAAGACAGTCTTAGACTGTTTTAGTCATACAGGAGGTTTCGCATTAAATGCTGCAATTGGTGGCGCAAAACATGTCACTGCTGTAGATGTTTCTCAAACAGCTTTAGATCAGGGTCTTGCGAATGCGAAGATGAATCATCTAGAAGAGAGAATGTCTTTTGTACAGGATGATGTCTTTGATTACTTAGATAAATGTCATCAGGGACAGTATGATATTATTGTATTAGACCCACCTGCATTTACTAAATCAAGAAGAACAGTAAATCATGCTTATAATGGCTATAAGAATATTAATATGAAGGCTATGAAGCTACTAAGACAGGGTGGATATCTAATTACATGCAGCTGTTCACGTTTTATGGAAACTGCACTATTTGAACAGATGTTAAGAGAATCCGCAAAGGAATGTGGAGTCACTCTAAAACAGGTCTCTGTGACTCAACAGAATGCGGATCACCCAATTCTATGGACTATGGAAGAAACATCTTACTTAAAGTTCTATATCTTCCAAATCATCTAGAAGTCTCCGGACTTCTTTTTTAATGACTGATAAAAGTTATTTTTATAAATTTGTCCTAACTTAAATATATGATTTCCCATATAGATATCGTGATGATTTATTTTATTGATATAATGGCTATTAATACATGTACTTTTATTAATCTGTACAATCTGTTTAGAATGCATCTCTTCTTGTATTATTCTTAAAGGCTTATAGAGATGATAGTTCTTTTTCTTTGTATGTATAGTAGAAAGATGATCATGTGTTTCTATATAGAAAATATCATGGATAGGAATAGATATCTTATGATGCTCATATTTAAATTGATAATAATCGTAATGCTTCATATGCAATGACAACATCAATGAAACGCCGAACTCTAAATCATTTTCAAATATATAATGAAAAGGCTGGTAGATCACAGTCTCTGGACCTAAAGGTTTATTTAATACAATCACAATAAAAGCTTCTTGATCAATTATTTTAATTCTTTGTATATCTTCAAATGCACCTGTAAAATATATATCAGAATGAATCAGTGTTTTAGAAATTGTATAACGATGATGATAATGACGAAACATCTGGATTATTCTGTCTGTTATATAAGAATTTAAATGTACAATAGAAACAATCATAATACTCTACCACCTAGTAATGTTATATACAATATAATAAAGGAAAAAGGACTAAGCCATGTTGGTATTAGTCCTTTAGTGTATATATACACATATACATACTGTTATAGCTCCCATAATCAGAATACATGAATAAACTAATGTATAACATAATAAATAACATGAAACGAATAATAATATCGTGAAATCTAAAAAATGAGATTTTTACGCACATGAGCGCTATACTCTCTATTTTATTTCTATGCTTAATGTATAGAGGTATACAGATATGTCAATGGGAGAACGATTAAGAAAAGCAAGATTAAAAATGGGATATTCTCAAGAAGAAGTCGCAAGACGTATTGATACACATCGCACAACCATAGGGAAGTATGAGAATGGTGAATGTGAACCATCAATAAAAGTCTTAGCGAAGTTGATAGAAATCTATTGTACAGATGCGAATTATATTCTTTATGGCAAGGATATGAAAGTGATGAATGTATCCAGAGTACCAGAGAACTGTATGAGAGATGTCTATATGTTGATTTCAGAATATCTTATTGATGATTATGCGTATAATGAAAACATCCACGAGTAGTGGATGTTTTTAAATCTGTGGTTTGATTAATACTCTTCCTGTACCACGATAAACATTAACTAAACCTTCACCACTCATAGCTGAACCAATGAGTGTTTTACCGCTTCTTTCTACTGTAAAGTCTAGATTCTCACTCCAGGCAATCGCAAATGATCCATCAATCTTTAATGTATCATTATGTAAATCAATGGTAATCAGTTCTTCTTGAGGGACATTACATTCTAAGACAACCTTACCAGATCCTTTTAGACAGAGATTGAATAATCCCTCATCACCAATTGTCTGTCCTGATACACTTTTAATCATAGAAGTACTTAGATTTACTTTTGTTTCAGATGCACAATATAAACCATCTTCTACACACATAGCCCCGTTCCAATCATCTAGATCTTCAATAATATAATGTTTATAGCTTGGTTCTGTGACTATAACACCAGTTCCTTCATATTGTGGTTTAATTGTAGATTCACCAGTGACCTGGGCATTAAAGAACTTCTTGATTGTATCACCAATCCCTTTTAAACCTGTAGACTGATGTACATCACCTACATACCATTGCATGGCCCCTGGTTGAATATTTACACTCTCATTATTTAAAGTAATCATCAATTGTCTTTTCTTCACATTCATCTGACTCATATAGAATTTAATCTGAGCATCATCAGCTGTACAGCTTAAATCTTTATCATACTGAATTACCTTAAACATTCCTTTACGACTCACTACAGAGACATTGCTGTTGTCTTCAAAATTAAAAATCTGGAATCCCATAAGAAAACCCTCCTTTACACTATTATATACGAAAAAAAGGTCTTACGACCTTTTTAAATCTTAATTACACCATCAACAGCTTTTTTCTTTAATTCTTCAATAATAGAGACTCCTGCACTTGTACCAATACGAGTTGCTCCATTTTCAATCATCTTGATAAAAGTATCCGCATTTCTAATACCACCTGCAGCCTTTACTTCTACCTCATCACCTACATATTTCTTCATTAATGCGACATCTTCAAAAGTAGCACCACCTGTTCCAAAACCAGTAGATGTTTTAATAAAATCAGGTTTAACCTCTTTCGCAATCTCACATAATTTGATCTTTTCTTCATCATCTAAATAACAGTTTTCAAAAATAACCTTACATGGAATATGATGGGCATGACATGCATCCACAATCTGTGTCATTTCATCCTTAATATACTCCCAGTTCTTATTCTTAACCTCTGTCTGATTGATGACATAATCAATCTCAGTGGCTCCTTCTTCAATCGCATTATTTGTATCAAATACCTTAGAGGCAATAGTAGTTTGTCCAAGTGGGAATGAAATTGCAGCACCTACATGAATATCAGTGCCCTTTAATAGTTCTGCACATAGATGAGACTGAACCTGGTTGATTGCAACCATCTTGAAATGATAGTCTTTTGCCTCATTGCATAATTTCTCCATATCTTTTTTAGAGGCATCAGTATGTAAGTTAGTATGATCAATCATCTGTGCCAATTCATCAATAGTATATTCTTTCATCTGTATCTCTCCTTTACATATATACTAACATTATATAATTATTATGTCAATGATATGTAAACATATCACTGGTGTTATAAATGTGATAAAATAGCATATACATGAGGAGGGTGCATTATGACTGCTTTATATTTAGATGTAAAAAAAGATTTATTAGATAAGATTACATCGGGAGAATACCCTGAAGGCACTATTATTCCTACAGAACATGAATTATCTGATATTTATCGTGTAAGTCGACCTACTATTAGAAAAGCTGTACAAATTTTAGTAGATGCCGGTTATCTAGAAAAGAAGAAAAAACGTGGCACTATTGTATGTATACCTAAGGTAATTCAAGACTTTACACAGACAATATCTAGTTTTGATACACAGATGAAAAGACATGGTATTGTATCTCAAACGCAGGTGATTTCATTTAAAAAAGAACAGGCGTCTAAAGAGATTGCGGATTCTTTACATCAACAAGAAGAAGATTTAGTTTATAAGCTTGTTCGTTTACGCTATACAGATAAGAACCCTAATGTCTTTATTACAACCTATATTCCTGTTTCTCTATTTCCAGAATTGCTTGATACAGACTTTACCCAAGAAAGACTTTATGATGTCTTTGAAGCACAGGGACATAGTATTGATACAATTGACCGAGAATTAGAAATGATCAAAGCCGATGATACAATAGCGGATATGCTGGATATAGAAGAAGGAGACCCATTATTCTATTTCCACTCTATTGGTTATGATATAAATAAGACTCCAATAGAGTATTCTATTGCACGTTATCGCTCTGATATCAATACATTCACTTTACATCTTAATAGACATAAAGGAGAGTAATATGACATACCGTTTAAACTATCATGTATGCCCAGAACATGGATGGATTAATGATCCAAATGGCTTTTCTTATTTCCAAGGATACTATCACTTATTTTATCAATACTATCCAGATGAACCTATATGGGGACCAATGCATTGGGGTCATGTTAGAAGTAAGGATTTAGTTCATTGGGAAGACTTACCTATCGCATTAACACCTGGAGATAAAGAAGATCTTGATGGCTGTTTCTCAGGAAGTGCAGTAGAGTACAAAAATCGTTTATATTTAATCTATACAGGTAATATTTATGATGATTCTGAACATATCACATTTCATCAGAATGTGAATATTGCCTGGAGTGAAGATGGGATTCACTTTCATAAATATGAAAACAATCCAGTTATTGCCCATCCACCTCTAGATAATACGATTCATTTTCGTGATCCTAAGGTATGGCGAGAAGATGATCATTTTAAGATGATTATTGGTGGACAGAAAGAGGATGGAAGAGGACATGTATTGATTTATCAGTCAGATGATTTAGTTCATTGGGATTATTCAGGTGAATATGGACATGCATCAACTATTGATCATGAAGGGAAGATGTGGGAATGTCCTGATTTATTTAGAATTAATGGAGTTGATGTATTACTTATGTCACCACAAGGTATTAAAGAAGATGGTGAAAAATACAGAAACTATCATCAAACAGGCTATAAGATTAAAGATTCATTTATTGAATTAGATCATGGACATGATTTTTATGCAGCGACTACAATGTTGGCACCTGATGGAAGACGTATTCTTATTGCCTGGATGGATATGTGGCATAGTGAATTCCCTGAAAAAGAAGAAGGCTGGTCAGGGGCTATGACTTTCCCTAGAGAACTCACTATTCATGATGATCATCTTTATATGATGCCAGTAGAAGAACTTGCATTATTAAGATGTGAATCTAAAAAAGTGGAAGTCACAGACTATTTACTTCCATCTAAGCAGGTAGAAATAGATTTAGACTTATATGAAGGAATGATTCTTGCGTTAGGTGATCTTTATACACTTACAGTGAATAATCATAAAATCATTGTAATGAACCAGACAGAACGTGTAGGGACTATTAAAGACTATCAGTCTATGAAGATTTTAATTGATTCAAGTAGTGTAGAAGTATTCATCAACAACGGAGAACTTGTCTTTAGTGATCGTGTGTATTTTAAAGACACACCAGTCCTTTCACTTGATAGAAAGACAATATGTCTTATCACTACTCTAGGAGAAAAAGGTATATAATATATACCAAGGAGGAATGATTCCAAATGAAAAAAATAGAATTTAAACCAATGCTGTTTTCTATTATTCTTGTATTACTGATTTATTATTTCTATACACCAGCATTGAATATTTATGCGATAGAATTCTGGATTTTCTTAATTGTCGCAATATGTATCTATGGTGCGGCATCTTCTTATAGCACGTTACTTGGTAAGAAATTCAAGCCTGAAAAGGTAGGTTATTTAGGTGCTGCAGTGGCAGTGATTGTGGCAGGTATTTTAGTGACTGATTTATTCACAAGTAAGATTTTCCATGCATCACGTTATGCAAGTCGTATAGAAGTAGAAAATGTAAAGTTTAATAATAAGACATTACATGAAGTAGACTTCTCTAAGACACCTATTATTGACCGTAAAAGTACCGTGAAGCTTGGTGATAAGGTGATGGGTGAGATTCCAGAATATGTGTCTCAGTTTGAAGTAAGTGATGATTATACACAGATTTCTTATAAGAATAGTGTTTATCGTGTCACTCCACTTGAATATGCAAGTTTCTTTAAATATTTGACTAACAGTAAGAATGGTATTCCTGCCTATATTACAGTAAATTCTACAAATGGTAAGACAGATATCGTTAAGTTAAAAGATTTGGGTTTAGATGGTATGAAATATGTACCTTCTGCCATTCTTAATCATAATTTGAATCGTAAATTACAATTATCTTATCCTACATCTATCTTTGGTTCTCCTTCATTTGAAGTAGATGAAAAAGGGCATCCTTGGTATGTATGTACAACATATACTTACTTTGGTGTTGGTAATAAGAAGAAGGTCACAGGTGCTGTCCTCTTTGATCCAATTACTGGTAAATCTAAAAAATATGATAAAGACAAAGTACCAAAATGGGTGGATCGTGTATATCCAGAAGAACTCATTATGACTGAAATCGATGAAAACGGAAGCTTACAGGATGGGTTCTTTAACTCAGTCTTAGGACAGAAGAATGTCACTGTCACATCTGAAGGTTATAATTATTTAGAAAAAGATGGTGATATCTGGATTTATAGTGGTATTACTTCTGCGAATAAAGATTCATCTAACTTAGGCTTTGTATTATCTAACTTACGTACACATCAGACTTTACGTTTCTCATGTTCTGGCGCAAATGAAAAAGCTGCTATGAAATCTGCAGAAGGTGAAGTGAAGAACTATGGCTATGATGCCACATTCCCATTGTTAGTCAATGTAGGTGGTCATCCAGTTTATTTGATTTCACTTAAAGACAGTGGGGGACTGATTAAACAGTATGCGATGGTCGATGCGAAAGATTATCAGAAGGTCTCTGTTTATTCTGCAGATTCAGTTAAGAATCTTGAATTATTGAAGAAAAGTTTCCTTTCTTCTCAGACAATTACAGAAGAGTCTGATGCAGAAATTAAGAAGAAGGATATCACAATCGCAAATGTACAGATTCTTAATGTAGATGGTAAATCGAAGCTATTTATCGTGGATACAGAAGGTAATAAATACAAAGCAGTCATTACATCAGAAAATGAAAACACACTTGCTTTCTTAAAGACAGGTGAAACAATTCATATTCGTTATATTGAAATGAAAGATGTAAATATTATAAAGAATGTAGGTGAATAAGATGAAAAGAATCATGAAGGTTTTCACAATTACATTTGTATGTTTATCTTTATGTGGATGTTCTTATTTCAAGTCTAAGATGAATGATATTAAAGGCAGTTTGATTGGGAATGGCTATACAATCGATACTTATGATAATTATGGAAATAAGGTTTTTGAAACAAACGGACAGAAAATCAAAATCACTGGTAATAAAGTAAAAGAATCCTCATATAATTCTGATGGTAGTGTAAAAGAAACATATAGTCTTTCTTCAGTCATTACGATCACAATTGATGGGAATGAAATAGAAAGCTGTGGTGATACTTGTATCTTTGAACAAAAGGGTTTGGATGCAGAAGTAGACTTTACTAAGAAGCATATTAATAGTAGAGCAGATGGTATTACTGCCAATACCGCTATTGCGAATTACTTAAATAAGTATAAGAACTTATTTGGTAAGAGAAGAGTCGTAGTCGTTAAATCTCAATTAGGACAGCCTATTAAGGCTTATCAGGGTGATGATGTTTATTGGGAAATTCCTGATAATCTTCCTAAGATGACGAAACTCATGATTGATGGTAAGGCACTTTATATTCATCGTGCAAACTTCCAGATTATTGATTCAGATTGTTTAACAGAAGAGTAGCGCGTCTACTCTTTTTTAGTTGACTATGAACCTTACTTTAGGGTTAAAATAATATTATGGAGGATATGTTTATGGAGAAATCAAAAGTATATTTTACTGACTTTCGTACACGTGTTGGTGTGAGTTTAACTGAAAAGTTACAGCGTTTAATCAAGAAAGCAGGAATCACTGATATTGATATGGATGGTAAGTTTGTTGCCATCAAGATGCATTTTGGTGAATTAGGTAACCTATCTTATTTACGTCCTAATTATGCGAAAGCAGTCGCAGATGTCGTTAAGGAATGTGGAGGGAAACCATTCTTAACAGATTGTAATACATTATATCCTGGTTCTAGAAAGAATGCCCTAGAACATTTAGATTGTGCAAATATCAATGGTTTTAATACAATCACTACAGGCTGTCAGATCATTATTGGAGATGGTTTAAGGGGAACTGATGATATTACAGTACCTGTAAGAAATGGTGAATATTGTAAAGAAGCCTATATTGGTCGTGCAGTCATGGATGCGGATATCTTTATCAGTTTAACGCATTTTAAAGGCCATGAATCTACAGGTTTTGGTGGAACTATTAAGAATATTGGTATGGGCTGTGGAAGCCGTGCTGGTAAGATGCATCAGCATAATTCAGGCAAACCAATTGTACATGATGACTTATGTAGAGGATGTCGTCGCTGTGCTAAAGAATGTGGCAGTGATGCAATCACTTATGAAAATGGAAAAGCAGTCATCAATCAGGATATCTGTAAAGGATGTGGCAGATGCATTGGGGCCTGCGCATTTGATGCGATTGAAAATCAGAACTGGAATGCCAATGAAATACTTGGTAGAAAGATGGCAGAGTATTCGCAGGCAGTATGTGATGGAAGACCAACATTCCATATTAGTCTTGTAAGAGATATCTCACCTAACTGTGATTGTCATGGTGAAAACGATGCACCTATCTTACCAGATGTTGGTATCTTTGCGTCATTTGATCCTGTTGCCTTAGATCAAGCATGTGTAGATGCATGCTTACATGCAACACCTATGCCTAATAGCCAGTTATCTGATAACTTAGCTGATCCACATTGGCATCACCATCATGATAACTTCCTAGATTCAAATCCTAATGTCAGATGGAAAGAAACATTAGAACATGCGGAAAAGATTGGTTTAGGTACAAGAGAATACGAACTTATTCAAATGAAATAATAAAAAAGAAGAATTGAAATAACTCAATTCTTCTTTTCATTTGTTTGTTTACGATATTGTGTGGGTGAACAATGATAAGTCTTACTAAACTTTTTAGAAAAGGCCAGAGCATCAATAAAGCCTACACTGGCTGCAATTGTAGATACAGGGAGATTTGTACTCTGTAACAAGCCTGCAGCCTTTTTTAATTTAATTGAAAGCAAATATTGTTTAGGTGAAATATCAAATTTCTGATGAAATAATCGTGTCATATAATTTGCATGAATACCAAACTTATCCGCAATCTCACTCATTTTAAGGTTATATTGATAATTCAAATCCAAATAAAGACGAATTTCTTCGGCAAGTGAATACTTCACATTATTATTGAAATGGATATTTAACTCTTCATACAACATTGCGAAAATATGAAGAAGTATACTATTTGATTCAAAATATTCAGCATCTGTATTAAAGGATAAATCTAATAGACGTTCAATCTGTTTATAATATTGATTCACATCAACATTATGAATAATGTATTGATCATGTGTATCTTTTGTAAGGGAATAAAAATATTGTTCCGCATTAATACCTAAGAAATTGACCCATCCATATTTCCATGGATGGTTTTTATCTGCTTGATAGGTAGCCACCTTATTGGCAGGAATGAGGAAAATATCTCCTGCCTTGACATCAAAGGAATGTTCATTAATAGTCAGTTGTCCTTTTCCAGAGAAGACAAAATGCATCACATAATAAGATCTTACAATAGGTCCATAGGTATATTCACTTTTACATTGTTCTATTCCAGCACTGTATAAAGACAAATCTGTATTGGCTTTATAGGTTTTACTGTGAATACGTTCTTTATATTCTTTCATATGATCCCCTAAGTTAGTTTTTTCCATATATTCGTTATGTATTTCTATTCTTATTATATTCTTGACGTTGTTTAATGTAAATAAAGTGAGGGTTATGTATGAAAAATAGAAAACAAGCATATCATATAGAAACAGAAAAAGGGTTGATCAATGACCCAAATGGGCTTTCCTATTTTAAAGGAAAGTATTATGTCTTTTTCCAATGGAATCCTAATGTGACAGACCACTCTTATAAAGTATGGGGAAAAACAACCTCTCAAGACCTTATTCATTGGAGTGAGCCTGTTATCGCATTACAAGCGTCTGAAGCTTATGACAAGGATGGGACGTATTCAGGAAGTGCAGTCAGTGATGGTGAGACACTATCTCTTTATTATACGGGAAATGTGAAGAGAGAAGGCGTAAGATATCCTGAACAATGTCTTGCACAATCAAAGGATGGTGTTCATTTTAAGAAATATGGTTCTGTACTCTCTCTTCCTGATGATTATACAGGTCATTTTAGAGATCCTAAAGTGACTAAGGAGGATGTCTGGAAAATGATTATTGGAGGACAGAATAAGAAGACTGGAAAAGGAGATATTAGTCAATATACATCAATAGATGGAACCTCTTTTAAGTTTAATAAAATCATTGGAATATCTAAACAGTATGAAATGATAGAATGTCCTGACTTATTTACACTTGATGCTCATGAAGTATTAATTTATGGCTTGCAGTCAAGAAATAATGATACGGATGAATGTCTTGATGCACACGCTGTTTATTTAATAGATACATTGAGTGATTTAGATAAAGGACTGCATATGGATGAAGGGTATGATTTTTATGCACCACAAACATTTGTGGATGCTCAAGGAAGACGTATTATGCTTGCCTGGATGTCACGTTTTAGTGATGCGCAAGAAGTAGAATTCGCTAAGGATGGACATATTCATTGTTTAACAATGCCTCGTGAATTATCTGTAAAAAAAGGAAAATTGATACAGTCACCTGTAAGGGAGATGTATGAATTATGCCATGAAATTCCTTATACGAATCATATGAAAATACAAAGACAGGCGATGATAGAAATCAGTCCCTTGAAACATATGTCTTTTTCAATCAATAAGGAATTAAGCATTCACTTTGATGAAGGCATAAGTATTGAACGCTATGATTGGGCAGAACAGATATATCAAAAGAAATCATGGCCTATAAAAATCAATCATATGGAAATATGGCTGGATACATCAAGTGTAGAAATATTTGCGAATAACGGAGAGTTTGTTTATTCTGCACGTCTTGATCCACAGGCTGAAGACTTACTTCTTGCAAGTAGTAAAGAATCACAAAATATCAACGTATACAGATTGGAGATTTAAAATGATTACAATAAATAATAGTATAATTCATCTTAGAAATACACATATTAGTTATATATTAGAAGTATTAGATCAAAAGTACATTTTACAAAGATATATCGGGAAACCACTTCGTCATTATCATAAAAGTCCAATGACTTACTACAAACGCGGCTACAATACTGAACATGATGTCAGTATCGAAAATGCATCTTTTGATGATCTTCCTTTTCTCTATCCACAATTAGGTCATGGAGATTATCGTATACCTGCCATTGAAGTAGAAGCACACCATCAACGTTATTGTGAATTATTGTTGAAGGAAGTGCATGTACTAGATGAAAAGAAGACTCTTTCAGGATTACCCTCACTTAAAAGTCATGGCAGAAGTGAGACACTAGAAGTAGTCTATGAAGATAAGCATATTGGCTTAGAAGTTAGTCAATATATCACTATTTATGAGGATTTAGGCGTTCTTTCATTTTCAGCTTCTTTTAGAAGCTGTAAAGAAGATCTTATTCTTTATAATACACAATCTGTTTCTTTAGAACTTCCATCACAGGATTATCAAGTGATGACAATGTATGGCTTACATGCAAAAGAAGGCAATATTCAGCTATCTGCACTTAATACAGGTATATTTCAAATAGAAAGTACAAGAGGCAGCAGTAGTCCACAAATGCATCCATTTGCGGCATTAATATCAGGTTCTGATATATATGCAATGCATTTTATTTATAGTGGAAATTATTGTTGCAAGATACAAAAGGATTCATTTGGAAAAGTTCGTATGCAGATGGGTTTACATCCTTCTATGAATAATTGGCACTTACATAAAGGAGAAGAGTTTTATACACCTGAAGTTGTCGTGAATTATAGTAGTACAGGTTTAGAAGGAATGAGAATGAATTTCCATGAGCTCTATCGTCATCACTTATTACCACAATCACAGGAATTACCTCCTGTATTATTAAATACCTGGGAAGCTATGTATTATGATGTGTCTTTAGAAAAGATTGAAGAACAGGCCAAATGTGCGAGTGAACTAGGTATTGAATTATTTGTGTTAGATGATGGCTGGTTTAGAAAAGAAAATAATAGTCGTAATTCTATGGGAGACTGGAAATGTAATACAAGCAAACTTCCAGGTGGTATACAAAAAGCGGCTGAACTTGTTAAATCATATGGTTTGAAGTTTGGCTTATGGTTTGAACCAGAAGCAATCAGTAAAAACAGTGATTTATATATACATCATCCAGATTATGCATTATCAGTAGATGGATATGAACCTACTTTAGGTCGTCATGAATATCTTCTTGATTTATCTAGAGAAGATGTCCAGAATTATTTAATTCATATGCTTGATTCTTATCTTTCTACAGGACTTATTGATTATATCAAATGGGATATGAATAGACCGATGAGTGATGTATGTTCTCATATCTCTAAGTATAGTACAGAAGTGGCTCATAGATATATGCTTGGTCTTTATCATGTGCTTGATGTGATTACGTCTCGTTATCCAGATGTTCTTTTTGAAGGATGTTCAAGTGGAGGTGCACGTTTTGATCCAGGTATCTTATGTTATATGCAGCAGAACTGGGCCAGTGATAATACGGATGCACTTGATCGCAGTGTGATTCAAGATAGTTTTAGTCTGCTTTATCCACAATCAGTGATAGGTGCACATATCAGTGCTGTTCCTAATCACCAGACAGGACGTATTACATCCTTAGAGACACGTTATGATATCGCAAAACTATTTAACTTAGGTTATGAACTTGATCTTACAAAGTGTACAGATGATGAATTAGATGATATTAAGAAGCAGATTCAGGAATATAAAACAATAAGAAAAGAAACACTCAACGGTGAATTACATGCCATTGAATGTGATGAAAATCATTTAGGCTGGGAAGTAGTCAGTCTTGATAGAAAGACTGTTTATGTTGTCATAATGACTCGTTTTTATAATCCTCTAACTGCTCAGAAGTACTTTAAGTTAACATACTTAGATGAAGATTCTGATTATTTAGAATGTCATACACAAGAAATCTATGGTGGAGATGAGCTGCAGCATATGGGCTTATGTGTACCTTTAGAACATGGTGATTTTAAAACTTACACATTTATACTAAAAAAAGTATAAATGGTTAGAAAAAGCCATATTTATATTATGTTATTCCATTCAATTAATGCGCTTTACGAGGTATAAATATAATCAGTAAAGCGCTTAACAAATTAAAAAGGAAAGGTTAGAAAAATGAACGATAAAGAACTTGCATTAAAGATTATTGAATTAACTGGTTCAAAAGAAAACATTAGTTCAGTAAGACATTGCGCAACAAGATTGCGTTTAGTAGTAAAAAACAAAGATAAAATCAATGTGAAAGCAATTGAATCTTTAGATAAGGTAAAAGGATCATTCTTCAATTCAGGACAGTATCAGATTATTCTAGGGACAGGTTTAGTAAATCGTGTCTATGATGAAGTAATCAAGGTGACTGGCGAAGAAGGTAATAACAACGATGAAAAAATAGTATACGGAAATAAATTCCAAAGAGCTATAAGAACATTCTCTGATGTCTTTGTGCCAATTATTCCTGTACTTGTCGCAACAGGTTTATTCATGGGTCTAAGAGGCTTATTGACTCAAGAAGCTATCTTGCATCTTTTTGGTTTAACAACTAAGAGTGTTCCTGCAAACTTACTTACATTTACACAGGTATTAACGGATACCGCATTCGCATTCCTTCCTGCACTTGTATGCTGGTCAACATTTAAAAACTTTGGTGGCAGTCCTGTAATTGGGATTGTATTAGGTTTAATGCTTGTAAGTCCTAGTCTTCCAAGTGCATATGATGTTGGCTCTGGTGCTGCAAAACCATTGATGTTCTTCAATTTCTTAAAGGTATCTGGTTATCAGGGTTCTGTATTACCTGCCTTTGTGACAGGTATTCTTGGTGCTAATATGGAGAAATGGTTAAGAAAACGTATTCCAGATGCATTAGATCTTATTCTTACTCCATTCCTTACATTACTTATTGGTATGACAGTCGCATTATTTGCGATTGGTCCAGTTCTTCATACAGTTGAAACAGGTGTATTATTTGTGGTTGAAAAATTATTGCAGTTACCTCTAGGTCTTGGTGGTTTATTATACGGAAGCTTTGGACAGTTACTTGGTATCTTTGGTATTCATCATATCTTAAACTTCTTAGAAATCAGTATGTTAGCTAATGATGGCTGGAACTATTTAAACCCAATTGGTACTTGTGGAAACATTGCGCAGGCAGGTGCTGTATTAGCTATCGCAATTAAAGTTCATGATCAGAAAATGAAACAGGTTGCTTATCCATCTGCTTTATCTGCTGCATTAGGTATTACTGAACCTGCAGTATTTGGTGTAAACCTTCGTTTAGTAAAACCATTTATCGCTGCAATGATTGGTGGAGGTGTTGGTGGATTCCTTGCTTCTATCTTCCATCTTAAAGCAACAGGTATGGGTATTACAGGTATTCCTGGTACATTACTATATCTTAATAATCAGTTACCATTCTATATTCTTGTTAACTTAGTCGCATTTGCGGTGGCTTTCTCTATTACATGGTTATTCTGTGTTCCTAAGACAGAAAAAGAAGAAGTCGTAGAACCAAAAGAAGAAAAAGAAGTTTCTAGTGAATCTTTATTTGCGATTGCATTAGGAGATGCGATTGAAATGAGTGCAATCAAGGATCCTATGTTTGCAGAAGGTATTATGGGACCATGTGCAGCTATTGAACCAGCTGATGGTAAGATCTATGCTCCTGCAGATGGTACAATCAGCTTTATCAGTGAATCAGAACATGCAATTGGAATCATCACAAATGAAGGTGCAGAACTTCTTCTACATTTAGGTATTGATACAGTAAAAATTACCGATGAAAAAGTATTTGATACAAAAGTCACAATGGGACAGAAAGTCAAAAAGGGTGATCTTCTCACTGTAATGGACTTAGATGGAGTAGAAAGACATCAGTGCCAGAAAACAGTTATTACGATTGTTACTAACCATAACAGCTATACTGATATTGCTCAGGTGAAAACAGGTTCAATTACGCCTGATGATATTATCATGGAGTTATCACTTTAGTCAGTTCTTTGAACTGACTTTTTTGGAGAATAATATGAAAACAATTGTCAGTGATTTAGATGGCACATTACTTAATAGTTATGGAGTAGTAGATTCCTTCACTAAAGAAGTATTGAATACATCACCTATTTATAGAATTATTGCGACAGGACGTAGTTACAAGACAGCTTCTCCTTTGTTGAAGGGAGTAGATATAGATTATTATGTATTATTGAATGGTGCAGAATGTCGAAATAGTCAGGGAGATATTCTTTATAAAGAAAATATCGATCTAAAGATTGCACATACTATTATGAATGGCTTATTAGAACGTCATATAGATTTTGAAATTAATACGGAAGAAGGGGATTATTCTACTGATACTGTATTTTGTGATACAACAGCACAACTCACTAAGCAACATCTTCAAGATTATAAAGAAATAAGAAAGATATTTGTATTTGTGCATGATGAACAGAAAATCAATCAAATCAAATACTGGCTTGATCAAATAAAAGGAATTAATGTCACTTCATCAGCCTGGTGGAATATTGAAGTTACATCAATGAATGCGAATAAAGCACTTATGGTAAAAAGAGTAATAGAAACACTTCATCCTTCTGATGATGTTTATGTATTTGGTGATGGTTATAATGATCTGAGTCTATTTAAAGGCTATAAGCATACACGAGCTATGAGTAATGGCGTGAATGCACTAAAACAGATAGCAGAAAAAGTGATTGATAGTAATGATAATCATGGTGTTGCGAAAGAAATAATTGATTTGGTTAAGGACTAGAAAAAGCAGGCGGTGCCTGCTTTTAAATTATTTCAAAATATTTTAATGCATTATATAAACCATCTTCATCGATATCATCTGTGACATAGTCTGCCGCTTTTTTAACGTCATCCCCTGCATTACCCATGGCAACAGAAATTTCTGTATAGTCAAACATATCAATATCATTCTTTCCATCACCAAAAGACATTGTTTCACTTTGATCAATAGAATAATACTTCAATACTTCATGAATACCATTCTGTTTACCACCCGTTGCAGGAATGATGTCCACTGCCTGAGGGTTCCATTGTGTTTCTTTACAATGAGGCATAAGTTCCTTAATTTCTTTTAATCTCTCATCATTTGTATCATAAGGAATGACCTGATAAATAGGATGTGTATAACCTCTATGAATATCTCCTAATTCTGGTAGTGGTGTAGAAATAGCTTTCTGTACTTTTTCTACAACTTCATTATTAAAGTTGATATACATGAGTTCATCTTCTACAAATATGCAGGGCATATGGTTTGTATCCACATAATTGATGATATTGTTGATGTCTGTTTGTTCAATAGGAAGTCCATAAATCATTCCATCTTTATTGAAACAATACTGTCCATTTAAAGTGATACAGGCATCAAATTCTAAATCCTGTATAGGAAGATCCCTCATCTCACTTAAATGTCTCCCTGTCGCAATAAATGTAAGTATACCTTTCTCTTTTAATAGTCTTAATGCTTCTTTAGTAGACTCTGGAACACTATACGTATTATGTGAAAGTAATGTTCCATCAATATCAAAGAAAATTGCTTTTATCATATTTTATCCTCCTGTCTTATTTATCATACTAAAAAAAGTTCCAAAAAGGAACTTTTACATAAAACTGCTAAAATCATGATTGATGATTTCTTTACAAGAGAAGATTCCATCTTCATATGTGCATACAAAGATAGCACAGTTTTTAATACCTTTCTTATAGTGAGCTACATTATATTCTTCAAAGTTTCTAATAAAGTTGGCACAAGCAGCTCCATGAGATACAACTAGGACATTATCACCTTTTGTATTTTCCATGATTTCTGTAATTGTCTTTACAACTCTTTTCTGTACTTCATCCTGTGATTCTCCACCATAAGTTTTAAAGTAATCGAGATAAGGAAATGGTGGATTGAGACATTCATCTTTTCCTTCAAAGACACCAAAGTTCATTTCTTTTAATCCCTTTAAACGTGTATAAGGCATATTATGATGTGTAACTATTTCAAGTGTGTCACTCGCTCTTTCACTTGTGCTGCAATAAGCATCATCAATCTGAATATGATTGTCATCAAACCATTTTCCAGCCACTTCTGCCTGCTTAATTCCAATTTCTGTAAGAGGTGCATCACACCATCCCTGAATCTTATGTTGTAAATTAAATAAAGTCTGTCCATGACGCATTAAATAAAGTGTTTTCATTGTAATTTCTCCTTTATATTTGTACAATAAAATTATAAAACATGGGAGTTACTACCGTGCAAGAAAAAAAGGAGTATTTTTTATGTATACAATGAAAGAAGTTTGTCAGATTGTTGGATGGAACTATGAAACATTAAAATATTATTGTAAAGAAGGGCTTATTCCTAATGTAAAGAGAGATAAGAATAACTATCGTGTCTTTGATGAAAATAATATAGAATGGATCAAAGGCTTACAATGTTTAAAGAAATGTGGTATGAGTTTGAAAGATATGCGTCAATATCTTGATTATTGTATGCAAGGTCCTGTTTCTATTCCTGAGCGTGTAGATATGCTTAATGTTACAAAAGAAGATTTAGAAAGAAGACTAGCGGAAATACAGGAATCGTTAGACTATATTGAACAGAAGAAAGAACTCTATAGAGATATGCAAGAAGGTAGGAAGCCTTATGTAAGTTATGTTTATCATGTAGAGAATTAGGTGATACTATGATAGGTACAGTAGATTTTAATATGATTCTAGAATTGAATCGTATATTGAAGAAGAAAGGCTATGATTATTCTGTTCATTCTATTGGTGGATGTGCAAGCTGTGGTCTTAATTTGAGATGCGAGGGAGAAGAAAGTGATTTAGAAGATGTGATGAAGGTCATAAATGACTTTCTTAAGAAGAAGTGGTTAAAGGCCGTTCCTAGTTTAGAAGATCCCTATACTCTTGGCATCATCTCTACATTTCATAAGGAGGTCAAGTGATGTTTCAGTTAAACTATCAAAGTCATAAATCTATCTATGAACAGATTGTAGACAATATTAAGGAACAGATTATAACAGGTGTATTAAAAGAAAATACCCAATTACCTACTGTAAGAGAACTCTCTCAACTACTAACTATTAATCCTCATATAGTTCAAAAAGCATTTCAGACATTGGACCAGGAAGGCTATATCTATACAATTGCGAATAAAGGTATTTTTGTATCATCAAGAAAACATGTAAAGATAGATGAACAGAAAGTCGATGATACGATTCATGTGATTGTAGAAGGTTATAAAGAATTAATCGATATGGGTGTGACTCAAGATGAAATACATAATAAGATTTTAGAATATATGAAAGGAAGCCTTCATGATTAAAGTAAAAGATTTATATAAAGTGATTGATGGTGAGGTCGTCCTTGATCATCTCAATATGCAGGTAGAAGAAGGGTCTATCTATGGTTTGATTGGTCCTAATGGAGTAGGTAAAACAACACTCATTAGACATCTGGTGGGTGTCTTAAAACAAGATGCAGGAAAGATTTTTATAGAATCACAGCCTGTGTATGAAAATATAGAATTAAAAAGAAAGATAGGCTATATATCTGATGCGATGTATTTCATAGAAACAAGCTTAGAAAGAAATGCGAAAGTCTATAAAGACCTCTATCCATCATGGAATCAAGAAAGATTTGAAGAACTCTACAAAACATTTAAATTAAACCCTACAAAGAAGATACAGACATTCTCTAAAGGAATGAGAAAACAAGCATCATTTTGTTTGATTATGTCTACAATGCCTAAATATCTTATTTTAGATGAACCTATAGATGGATTAGATCCAGTCGCAAGAAAATTAGTTTGGAAATATATTATTGATGATGTTGCCCAAAGGAATCTAACAGTTCTTATTTCTTCTCATAATTTAAAAGAATTAGAAGGAATAGTGGATCATGTAGGTATATTGTATAAGGGTAAGATTATGAGAGAGTTTGATTTAGAATATATTCAAACGCATATTCATAAAATACAGGTTTCATTTGGAGATAAAGAAGTTAATTTAGATGATTTAAATATTGCGTATCAGGAGGAAAGAGGTTCAGTAAAAATATTGATTATTGAAGACTCGCTTTCTAATATTAGAAAGGTTATAGGAGATCAATCTCCTCTTATCTTTGATATACTTCCTTTAAGCTTGGAAGAACTCTTTATGTATGAAGTAGGAGGAGAAGATGATGATATCCAAAAACTCATATTTTAATAAAACTTTCTTTAAAAACCTCATGAAACGTTTCTGGATCATTGGTTTAGGGATGATGGTATCCTATGTTTTATTATATCTTTATCCTATCTACCAGGGTGCAAATTCAGAAGGGTATCAATACTATGCAGCATATCTCAAGGGATCTTATTTTGCAGGTAATCTTATTATCTCTACTATTGCGGTACTTACAAGTGTGGCTTTACTCTATTTCTATCATAACCGTACAGCCTCTACAATTATTCATTCTATGCCTATTAAAAGATCAGAACTCTATTGGACATCTTTTACTGCAGGGATGATTTTAATGTTTGTACCTCTTATTCTTACAACAGGGATACTCATATTCTATGGTAAAACAATTCCTTTATATTATAGAGAACTTTCAATCAACCATTGTCTGAGCTGGTTTTTGATTCAAAGTGCACTCATATTCTTTGCGTATGGCATTACACAATTCTGTGGTATTATTACGGGTAATCTCTATACACATTGTATATTAGGAGTATTTTTTAATAGTTTACCTTGGCTTAGTTCACAGTTTTTTACTATTCTTAAATCAGCCTTTACTTATGGTGTAGAAGAACCTTCTGTCGCTTTTGAGAACTATTCTACTGCCTTTAATTATGTATTAAATCTAGAAAAATGGCTCACATTGCGTACTCTTGCTTATTTGACTATTTATATTGCGATAGGCATTAGTTTAGTCTTTATTGCCTACTTCATTTATAAACGTGTTAAATTAGAATACATTGGTTCTTCTGTTGTTTTTGACCGTTTAAAAGATATAGTTGTCATTATAGGGACTCTTGTACTCTCTTCATTTGTGACATTCTTATTTATATCCAATGAAACATCTATTCATACAATGCGTATCACTTTTGTGATTATAGGTATCATTGATTCATTTATAGGTTACTATATTTCAAGAATGATTGCAGATATGACACTTTATGTCTTTAATAAGAAGAACTTTAAGAAGTTTATCATTTATCTTGTGGTCTTCTCACTCATGTGCGTCTTCTTTGTCTTTGATATCACAGATGAAGAAAATAAGATTCCAAAAACAGGTACTGTATCTTATGTGACATTCAGTTCTGATTATTCAGGCAATCAGGATGTTAGATTGAATGATTCTGATTCTATTGATATCATTCATGATATACATAAAGATATCTTAAAAGCACCACATAACTCTAATGATTCTTCTCATTATTTCAGCATTACTTATCATCTCGTAGATGGTAAAACACTCACACGTTCCTACAACATCTCACAGGACTGCTTTGATAAATATGTGAAGGATGATATGAAGTCTCTTTATACAAATGTCTCTTATATGAACCAGATTTTTAGAAATATGCATTGGGTAGAAGTATCTGTTATGAACTATACAGATGATACAACGGACGATACAGTCTATTTAAAAGAAGATGACTTTAGAGGTTTGAAATATGCCTTAAGAAAGGACTATGAAACTCTTTCAATGGATACTATTTCAGACGCAATTAATAACTATAATTATAGTATTGAAGTCATTAATGATGCAGATTATGTACTCACTTTCTATATTAATAGGGATTTTGAGAATACAGTGACATACTTTAAAAAGAGAGGTTATTATAGAAAGATATTTAAGTGAAAAGGCGCATCACCAATAGGTGATACGCTTTTTACTTTACAATATAGAACTGTGCACTGTAGGCAGGTAATGTCATTTCTATTTCATTCTTTATATGAATTTCTTTATCTAGATTATGTGATTTACCACTATATAATTCATTATCTGAATTTAATAGAAGAGTTAATGTTTCAGGCTGATTTACTTTATAAGTATATGTCTTATCTACATTATGGAAGTTAAAGAAAGCGACTATTGTTTCTTTATCACTCATACGTTTAAAGACATAAATACAATCCTGTTCCTGATGACAATCTACCCATTTAAATCCTTTTTCATTAAAGTCATACTGTGATAAAGAAGGATGTGTTAAATAGATGTTATTTAATTCTCTCATGAAGTGAAGGAAAGAATCATGCATAGGATACTTCAATAAGAACCAGTCTGGTTCTTTTGTTTCATCCCATTCTCTAAACATCGCAATCTCATTACCCATGAAGTTAAGTTTCTTACCAGGATGCGCAAACATATACATATAAAGTGCTTTCACCTGTGCAAACTTCTCTTCATACTCACCATACATCTTATCAATAATAGTCTTCTTACCATGTACCACTTCATCATGTGAGAATGGAAGAATAAAATGTTCATTATAGAAATACATCATAGAGAATGTAAGCTTATGATAGAAAGAAGGTCTTTCTTCTGGAGTCTTCATAAAGTAATCTAATGTATCATTCATCCAACCTAAATCCCATTTATAATCAAAACCTAAACCACCTTGGTCAACAGGGCGTGTTACACCTTGATAAGAAGATGAATCTTCAGCAAAAAGAAGAGTATGAGGAACTCTCTGTTTAAGTCCTCTATTAAAGTTCTGAACAAAGCGAATTGCTTCTCTATTCTCTCCACGACCACTATTACCCTGCCAATAAATAAGATTACCAACTGCATCTAGTCTTAAGCCATCAATATGATATTCCTTTAACCAGTAATAAGCAGAAGAATTCAAGAATGAACATACATCCCCACGAGAATGTTGGAAATTACATGTACCCCATTCACTCTTACCTACTGCATCATTAGGATAATTATAAAGAGGTGTACCATCATAGTTATTCAAACCAAATCCATCAATCGCAAAATGAACAGGTACAAAATCAAGAACAACCGCAATATTATTTTCATGACACTTCTCTACAAAATATCTTAAATCATCAGGAGTACCATAACGAGATGTAGGGGCAAAATAACCAGTAGGCTGATAACCCCAGCTTAAATCATTAGGATATTCATTTAAAGGCATGATTTCTAAGAAGTTATAATGATTCTCTTTTAAATAAGGAATAATTAAATCAGCCATTTCACGATATGTATACCAGTCATCGGCTTTTTCACCTGGTTTCTTCCAAGAACCAAAATGCATTTCATACACATTAATAGGCATATCTTCACTAAATCTTTGATTCATCCAAGCATCATCATGGAATGTGTACTGATTCATATCAAAAATAATAGATGCATTATTAGGACGTACTTCACTTGTATACATATAAGGATCACAATGATCTACAAAAGACCCATTATTATAAATACGATACTTATACATCTGTCCTGCTTTCGCATTTGATATAGTCGCTTCAAAGAACTGACCATTTCCACAACGAGTCATAGGTGTTTCCTGCCAGTCATTAAATTCCCCAATAACTGCCACATGAGATGCTGCTGGCGCATATGTTCTAAAAGTTACGCCATTCATATGAACAAAAGCACCTAGATACTTATAAGTCTCAAATTCCTGCCCATTATAAAAATTATTAAAATCCATATGTTACCCTCCAATTTCTCTACTTTAATCATAAGATAATTAGAAGAAAATTTCATCTAACATTTTAAACGATTTGTTTGGAATTACACATGTAAAAACCCTCCACTTAAGGGAGGGTTTGGTGATGATTATAAGTGATAATCCATAGGATATGTTAAGTATTCTAGTGTATCTAACTGATCAACAGTGACAACGCCAGCTGGTGCCCTAAGTAAACTAGGAATTCTATTTACTATAGTAGCACATGTATGTTCTACTGTAGCTGGTTTAACTACATGGAATTCAGTATCTGGTTCGCCAGTAATCTTCCAATCACACATATCACCATCATCAGGACCATATACCTTACCAATGCACTGTGTTTCAATAATAGGACCCTGGAATGTTTCTGTAGTAACGACTGCAGCCATACCAATACAATTTCCTTTTGGAATTGTTTCACCCATTGTTTCAGAATACAAATCAGTATCATGGAAATAAGGCACACATTTTTGTGTCTGTGACTTAATAGTCCATCCCATACGAGATGCGAGAGCTTCATTAGAGTTCCATACATAAGATGGTTCAATTTCTTCAGGATGGGCAATTGTTGCTTCAAACTCTTCAGGTGTTAAACCTACACCATGTGCTTTCGCAAGGGCTAGACCATATTCTTCTACATTGTAACTAACTGCCCCTTCAATCTTAGTAATAGTATGACAAGAACCAGCTACTAAACCAACCATGTTCACCCAGAATGTATCTTCCATACCACTACCTACAAATGTACATCCTGTTTCTTTCGCAAGAACATCTAACTTATTCATTCTTACTGGATCAGTTGTCCATGCATCTGTTGCTTCTTCACATGTTGTGATGACATTAATACCTCTACTTAAGCACTTTTCAAAATGATCAAAACAATCACTTACAAGTGAAAATAATGTCACGACTGCAACATCAGCGTCACAATTATCCAAAACTTCATCGGCATCACTGCTGATCTTTACACCACTTTTAATACCTAGTTCTGCATAATCACCTACATCCATGCCCACAATTGCAGGATTATTATCGATGGCTCCTACAATCTGCGCACCTTTCTCATACAAATAACGCAAGATGTATTTACTCATCTTACCACAACCATATTGTACAACTTTAATCTTTTCCATATGAAATACCTCCTAACTAAAGGATAAACCCTCATCAATGATGAGGGTCAACCTTTTTGTAGGCAATTGGGACTTGTAATCTTAGATACATAGAACGTTCATTATCTTTGAAGAATGTAAGTTCTATTAATACTTCACATATATAATCACCAATCACTTCATAATTATTATCCATACAATACTTTAGTAATCTTCCTGCATACTCTTTTTCATTATTGAAGTCATCCATATAGATACAAGCATACATACCACTCTCTAATGTCTGTACAGATTCCTTTTTAGGAAAGTGTTCATCTACAAAAATAAATATATCATGTGTAATAAACTCCTGTTTCAGGAATCTCTTTCTCTTAAGAAAAGTTCCCACATTACAATAATAGATTTGGGGAAGATGTTCTTCTAATAATTGATCTTTGAATTCTTTAAGTATTACCTCATACCCATCCTGATCATAATCATAGAAGTTCTTATTCACTCGTTTGGCATAGATGTGACGTTCATCAATATACTCAGTTGTCAAAGTGCCAGGTGTAGGGGATTTGCGGTATCTTTCAAGAGAATAGATTGTACGTTTGATTGCATTTCTTTTGCGTATAATATCATCCATCTCTTTCTCTATAGAACGCTGTTTCTTGATCAGTATCGCTTCTATGAGAGTAGGATCCTCTTTATCTAGTAATTCTTTGATTTCCTTCAAGTTCATCCCTAACTCTTTCATATATCCTATCAGATCAAGTTTTGCATTCTGCTTCATATCGTAATAACGATATCCTGTATCTTCATCGATATAGATAGGTGTCAATAATCCCCATTTATCATATAAACGGAGCGTATTAATACTCACATGATTAATTTTAGCCATCTTCCCAATAGAAATTAAACCCTCATGCATACAATCACCTCTTTCTATAATTCTACCATTTTTACAAGACTAACTTGTAAGAAAAATGTTAGAATGGGGAAAAGAGGTGGTTAAGGTTTGTCTATACTTACTGATACAATTAGAAAACAGTTCAAAGAAGGGGACGATATCAGAGATGAAGGTTTGACTACACCTGATACAGTTCAACGATTTGATAATATTCTTTATGGTGATGATCCAGAATGGAATACAATGGATCTCTATATTCCTAAAGAAGAAAAAGAAAAACTTCCTATTATTATTAGTTTCCATGGTGGAGGCTGGGTTTATGGAGATAAGGAAAGATATCAATATTATTGCATGAGTCTTGCAGAAAGAGGTTTTGCGGTCATTAACTTTACTTATCGTCTCGCACCAGAATTCAAACATCCTGCACCACTTGTTGATATGAATCAAGTTGCTCATTGGATCATGAATCATGCAAAGGATTATTTTTTAGATACAGAACATATATATGGTGTAGGAGATTCTGCAGGAGCGCATTTACTAGTTCTCTATGCATCTATTCTTACAAATAAGGAATATGCTTCTACCTATGACTTTAAAGTACCAGAAGGCTTTCAATTTAATGCACTCGCATTAAATTGTGGTGCTTATAACATCACGCCTGAATTAGAATTGACAGGAGAACTTATGAAAGAATATCTACCAAATGGAGGAACAGAAGAAGAATTTAAAGCAATCGATCCAAAACAATATATTACTTCAGACTTCCCTCCATGCTTTGTGATGACAGCAGAAGGGGACTTCTTAGTAGAAGATGCACTTACAATGAGCCAAGTACTGACTCATCATAATGTCCCTCATATGTATAAATACTATGTAGGAGATAAACCTCTCAATCATGTCTTCCATTGTAATATAAAACTCAAGGAAGCAATACAATGTAATGATGAGGAATGTCAATTCTTCAGGAACTATTAAAAGGGGTAATTTAAAATAACTAGGGTGCATTTCTTTCCTTTTACTTTTCGCATTATTCAAACATACAAAAATGGCTGCAACAATTACTGTTGCAGCCTTTATGTTTTATAACCCTGTATATCCCATTAAATCAAAGTCTACCTGCTTAGCAACGTCACGGCCTTCTCTAATAGCCCATACGACTAAAGACTGACCTCTACGGACATCACCTGCACTATATAACTTACTAATATTCGTATGATGATCATTTTCGTCACATTTTACAGTATTTCTTGCATCTAATTCTACACCAAATGCGTTAATCACTGGTTTTTGTGCCCCGATAAATCCTGCTGCAATAAGCACTAGATCACAAGGTACTGTCTTTTCACTACCAGGTACCTGTTCAAATGAACGACGACCATCTTTCACTACAGTCTGTAACTTTACAATCACAGCCTGTTTTACATTTCCTTTACTATCAAGAATGAATTCTTTTACTGTACTATTATAAACACGAGGATCTTCACCAAATACCGCAATGTTTTCTTCCTGTCCATAATCAGTTTTCTTGACTAAAGGCCATTCTGGCCATGGGTTAGAATCTGCTCTTACAAGTGGTGGTTCAGACATCATTTCTAGCTGTAATACAGACTTTGCGCCATGTCTAATAGCTGTACCAACACAGTCGTTTCCTGTATCACCACCACCGATGACTAATACATTCTTACCTTTCGCATTAGGATACTGTCCATCCTTGAATTCACTATTTAATAATGACTTAGTGACCTGAGTTAAATAGTCTACAGCGAATAGAATATTATTACCTTCTCTACCAGGTACATTAATATCTCTAGGTTCCTTAGCACCTACTGCAAGAATAACTGCATCATATTTACTTAATAATTCTTTTGCCTGTTTCTTAGTTGTAATGTCTTTATTTGTAAAGAACTTTACACCTTCTGCAATCATCTTATAAATACGACGATCAATGATATTCTTCTCAATCTTCATATTAGGAATACCATACATTAATAGTCCACCTAAACGATCTTCTCTTTCATATACATCACAATCATAACCACGTTGATTAAGTGTATCTGCAGCAGCTAAACCAGCAGGACCTGAACCAATAACCGCAATCTTTTTACCTACACGCTTTAATGGTGGTTCTGGTTCTTCTAATAGATGTTCATAGGCATATTCAATAATTGCATGTTCATTCTCTTTTACTGATACAGCATCACCATTTAAAGAACATGTACAAGCTTTTTCACATAATGCAGGACATACTCTAGAAGTGAATTCTGGGAAGTTATTTGTCTTCTTTAAACGTTTATGAGCCTGTTCATACTTACCTTTAAATACTAAATCATTCCATTCAGGAATTAAATTATTTAAAGGACAGCCAGAAAACATACCTTTAATCTTTTGGCCGTACTGACAAAATGGAATACCACAGTCCATACATCTTGCACCCTGTTTCTGCTGTTCTTTAGTAGACAAAGGGATATGGAATTCATCGAAGTTCTTAATACGTTCTGTAGGAGGAACCTCATAAGATGTCTCACGTGCATAATCTAAAAATCCAGTTTTCTTACCCATGACTATTTTCCTCCTTTCATAGCGGCATTAAATGCTTCTACCTTAGCCTGATCTTCATCGAGACCCTGTGACTGATAATAAGCAATCAGATCCATCATCTTCTTATAATCATGTGGAATGATCTTCTTAAACTTACCAATATATGTCTTGAAATCATCTAAGAACATCTTGGCTTTCTCTGAACCAGTATACTTATAATGATTTTCAATTAATTCTCTTACTGTCTTAATATCATATGGCTTATTGACTTCAGAATATTCTACAAGTGCACCATTTAGTTTTTCATATAAATCATTATTTGGATCATAGATATACGCAATACCACCACTCATACCAGCAGCCACATTTCTACCTGTTTCACCTAAAATAACAACTAAACCACCTGTCATATATTCTAATGCATGGTCACCGACACCTTCTACAACAGCCTTAGCACCAGAGTTTCTTACACAGAAACGTTCACCAGCAACACCATTGATATAAGCTTCACCACTTGTTGCACCATATAAAGCAACGTTACCAATAATAATATTGTCTTCAGCCTTGAATGTAGCTTCATGAGGTGTCTTCACGATAATCTTACCACCTGATAAACCTTTACCTAAGTAGTCATTGGAATCACCTGTTAACTCAAGAGTTAATCCCTTAGGAATAAAGGCACCAAAACTCTGACCACCAGCACCAAACGCACGCACTGTAATAAAGTCATCTTCTACAAAATTACCTAAAGCCTTAGTAATATGAGAACCAAGAATAGTACCAAATGAACGGTCTGTATTAGACACTTCTACAGAAACTTCTGTCTTCTTATGAGACTGAGATGCCTGTTCTAATGCCTTTAATAATACCTTTGTATCAAGTACTTCATTTAATTTGAAGTCATATACATGAGCTGGATTGAAGCAGTTATGTGCGTCATTCGCATATGTGCTATCTAAGATCTTAGATAAGTCCATATGATACTGATCTGCAATATCCTTCTTCTTTAATAAGTCTGTATGACCAACCATTTCATCGATTGTTCTAAATCCTAGCTGAGCCATATATTCACGCATTTCTTCAGCAACAAACTTCATGAAGTTCACTACATATTCAGGTTTACCTGTAAATCTCTTACGTAAGATAGGGTTCTGAGTCGCAACACCTACAGGACATGTATCTAAGTTACATACACGCATCATGACGCATCCCATAGTAATAAGTGGTGCTGTCGCAAAACCATATTCTTCTGCACCAAGTAAGCATGCAATCGCAAGATCTCTACCAGTTAATAATTTACCATCTGTTTCAATCACAACACGATCTCTTAAATCATTCATGATTAATGTCTGATGTGCTTCTGCAAGACCTAATTCCCAAGGAAGACCTGCACTATAAACTGAGTTTCTAGGTGCAGCACCCGTACCACCATCATAACCAGAAATAAGAATAACCTGAGCCCCTGCTTTCGCAACACCTGATGCAACAGTGCCAACACCTGCTTCAGATACAAGCTTAACACTAATACGTGCTTCTTCATTCGCATTCTTTAAGTCATAGATCAACTGAGCTAAGTCTTCAATAGAATAAATATCATGATGAGGAGGTGGTGAAATAAGTGATACACCTGGAGTACTATGACGAGTCTTCGCAATCCAAGGATAAACCTTACCAGCAGGTAAGTGTCCACCCTCACCTGGTTTAGCACCCTGAGCCATCTTGATCTGAATTTCGTTGGCAGAACATAAGTATTCACTTGTGACACCAAAACGACCACTGGCTACCTGTTTAATAGCTGAACATGCAGAATCACCATTCGGACGAGTCACAAAACGTTCTGCATCTTCTCCACCTTCACCTGAGTTACTCTTACCATGTAATCTATTCATTGCGATAGCCATTGTTTCATGGGCTTCTTTAGAAATAGAACCATAACTCATAGCACCTGTCTTAAAACGTTTCACAATGTTTTCTACAGGTTCTACCTCTTCTAGAGGAATAGGTTTTCTCTTGCTGAAGTCAAAGTCTAATAAACCACGTAAGTTAATACCTTCTTCTTCCTGAGTAATAGTTTCAGAGAATTCTTTAAATAACTTATAATCACCTAAACGGCTTGCCTGCTGTAATAAGTGGATAGTCTTAGGGTTATAAAGATGTTTTTCTTTATGACTTCTTTCTTTATGGAATCCTCCAGAATCAAGTGTAGAATTCACATCATATCCAAGAGGATCAAAAGCCTGATTATGTAATGCATTTGTATCAGCTTCAATATCCTTTAAAGTAATACCTTCAACTCTACTTACTGTATGAGGGAAGTATGTATCAATCACTTCTTTAGAAATACCAATGGCTTCAAAGTTTTGAGAACCACGATAAGACTGTAAAGTAGAAATACCCATCTTAGACGCAATCTTGACAATACCAGAAAGTACAGCATGATTATAATCTTCTACTGCAGCATAGTAATCCTTTTCTAATAAGCCATCTTCTACAGCCTGATGAATTGTATCCTGAACAAGATAGGCATTAATAGCACTTGCACCATAACCAAGTAGTGTTGCGAAATGATGCACTTCTCTTGTTTCACCAGATTCAATAATTAAAGCCATCTTCATTCTCTTCTTAGTACGTACTAAATAAGAGTTCACACTTGCGACTGCAAGTAATGCAGGAATAGCACAATGGTTATCATCTACACCACGGTCTGAAAGAATAATAATGTTTGCACCACGATGATATGCTTTATCTACTTCAATAAAGAGATGATCTAAAGCTTTCTTAAGAGATGTATTCTTATAATAAAGTGTAGAAATAGTTTCACTTTCAAAATCATCTGTATGAAGATGCTTTAATTTAAGAATATCTGTATTCGTAAGAATAGGGTTATGAATATGTAATAAACGACAGTTATCCGGTGAATCATTTAAGATATTTCCTTCAGTACCAATATCTAATGAAGTAGATGTCACAATCTCTTCACGAATAGAATCGATAGGAGGGTTAGTTACCTGTGCAAATAACTGTTTAAAGTAATTAAAGAGTGGCTGATGCATAGTACTCATTGCCGCAAGAGGGGCATCATTACCCATTGCGATAATTGGTTCACTACCATTCATTGCCATTGGAATAATATAATCTTTAATATCTTCATACTTATAACCAAAAGCAGTCTGTAAAGTTTCTAGCTTTTCATCACTGATGACCTCTACTCTTTCATTAGGAATCTTTAAATCCTTTAAGTATGTGAGGTGTGAATCAAGCCATTCACCATAAGGTTCCTTTTGTGCATAATAGTTCTTTAACTCTTCATCATTAATAAGAACACCCTTCTTAGTATCTACAAGAAGCATCTTACCAGGACGTAAACGATCCTTAACCACAATATCTTCTGTAGGAACATCTAAAGAACCTACTTCAGAAGACAAGATTAAATAAGAGTCTTTAGTAATATAATAACGAGAAGGTCTTAAACCATTTCTATCAAGCACAGCACCCATTAATTCACCATCAGAGAATAAAATAGAAGCTGGACCATCCCAAGGTTCCATGACTGTAGCGTTATAAGCATAGAAATCCTTCTTCTTTTTAGACATAGAAGGATTGTTTTCCCATGGTTCTGGAATACACATCATAACAGCACGAGGAAGTTCCATACCACTCATAACTAAGAATTCTAATGTGTTATCTAACATCGCAGAATCTGAACCATTTACATCTACAACAGGGAATACCTTTTCTGTATCTAATACATCACATTTCATGTTTTCTTCACGAGAAAGCATGTTGTTCGCATTACCTCTAATTGTATTAATTTCACCATTGTGGACAATAAAGCGGTTTGGATGCGCTCTTTGCCATGATGGATTCGTATTTGTAGAGAAACGAGAATGCACTAATGCGATTGCACTCTTATAATCATCATCCTGTAAGTCCTGGAAGAAGCTTCTAAGCTGTCCTACAAGGAACATACCTTTGTATACAATAGTACGGCTAGATAATGAACATACATATGTATTTTCATTACTCTGTTCAAAAATTCTTCTTGCTTGATAAAGAAGACGGTCAAAAGGAAGACCTGTTTCACAATCATCAGGTTTCTTTACGAATCCCTGCATAATATAAGGCATCGCTTCAATCGCTTTAGTACCTAATACCTCTTTATGTGTTTCTACTTTTCTCCATCCAAGGAAAGTCATACCTTCCTTAGTAATAATCTTTTCAAACATAGTCATTGCCTGATGTCTTTCTAGTTCATTCATAGGGAAGAAGAACTGACCAACACCATAATGACCTTCCTTAGGTAACTGGAAATCCTTAATACTCTTCTTAAAGAATGTATAAGGGACCTGAGTTAAAATACCAACACCGTCCCCTGTTTCACCCTTTGCGTCTTTACCTGCTCTATGCTCTAACTGTTCTACAATCTTTAACGCATTTGATACTGTCATATGCGTTTTTACACCTTTGATATTAACAACTGCACCAATACCACAGTTATCATGTTCAAAAGATGAATCATATAAACCTTTGTTCATGCACACACCTCCTATATAAGTGAACCTATAGTACAAAATATTTTTATCATTGTAAAGAAAAATTGTTATAAAAGTGATAAAACTTTCATGTATTTATGATTAAACGAAAATATATACCGTATAACTTATATTAAACGAAATATAGGATAAAAAAGAAAGCCTTTACGGCTTTCGGTTTCTCATTTCTTCTTGTATATGCTTAATACGATGATACATACCTGGATGATCATAAGAGGTATATTCAATGAAGTCTGCTGGATAGACATCTATCAGTTCATCACTGGAAATACGCTTAAAAGTAGTTATTAATTCTTCTCCATAACCATTATGTACTGCCTGGTCATCTGCTTCATACTCTTCTCTTCTTGATACATAATTCATATAAAAAGAACATATATACATAATAGGGGTAATCATCATACCTAAACATGTAAAGATCACATCATAGTTCATATGAATAAGACCAAAGCTCCCTAATACTCTTTCTGATAAGACTATACATAACTCACCATGAGGAATCATATAGACTATAAGTATAAAGAGAATACATAATACAATATATTTCATATAGTTAAAGATATTCTTTTTATGTTTGAGATGTCCTATTTCATGAGAGAGGACTGCAAGTAGTTCTCCTTCAGAATTCTCATCAAGAAAGTTATCTGCAATTCCAAATTCCTTATACCACAACATCTTTAATAAGAAGGCATTCTTACCAGTGGATTTCTTGGATTCATTGTATACCTTAATATGTTTCACTTTCTTAGGACAATCCTTCATCAGTTCTTCTATTTTGTGTCTTAGTTCATTGTCTTCTAATTCAGTAAATGTATATTGAACTCTTAGATAAATATAACTGATTCCTAAGACTATTAAATAGAGGATAAAACCAATACCTAACAGTCCTAAACATAACATAAGTGATTGTGCATAAGTAATAGAGAAGTGGTTTGTCCATCTTTCAATATGTTCAAGGATATAAAGACAAGGGATATAAAGGATGAAAGAAAGAATGAGGTCTAGTACTGTTTCTACAACTTCATCTTTTATAAACACTTCTTTTGTCTTCTTATTCTTGCCATACTTCTCTTCTATTTTAAATGTGGCATAATAATCAAAACATACACTCACTATTCTATTGATCAAAGAGATACTAAGCACTGTCACAAAGAAACGTGTATACACATTTAAAGGAAGTGTATCTATATAATATAAGAAAGGAGAGAATAAATAGAATACATACACTAATACTGTGAATAACCTATTACATAACTTCATATGATCATAATCTTTCTCATAACTTAAGAAAGATTCATAACGCTTCTTATCATATATATCACTTACTTCAATAGGGAGTGGTTTCTTTCTCTGTTTATTCTTTATACTATCTGTTATGAAATGACGATTGTCAAGCGGAAATATCATATTTCTTTGGGTATTTCTTTAATTTTCGTTTTATTTTGTTTTTTAAAATCAAGGACATAGGACAAGAAACTTCTATACAGATTTATCGGCGGTTGGCCACTCTGTTATGCGTGGATTGGTTACCTCAGGTCAATGGTTTCGCCGCAAGTTTCTTTGTCTATTCTCGTGAATCAAATCTTTGGAATAAGAAGTGTCTACATAGATAGTTCTTGAATAACTTTAACCATCTTCTTATAGAGATTTCCTGTCCAATAGCCTCGATTCTTTTTTTGTTACTAAGTATTTATTTTAATAATGACAATCTAAAATTTTATCTAATAAGTTTAAATCCTTCTATAAACTACATAAATCAATATGATCTGTCATAATACCCCATACAAAGCATGCAAGTTCTCTTGCAATAGCTGTTTTAGCTACATTAAATTTTTTACCTCTCAAGGTCATTCGATAATATTTTCTTCTTAATCTTTCATTGGCTCTATCCGCATATGCTACTACTTCACTGCTGCATTTTTCCTGTCTTGATTTCAAATCTTTTGATTTAAATCCTACTCTTCCTCGTGTATAACCTTGTGCTGCTTCAACCAGTAATCTTCTTAAGTGATTATTCCCTGCTTTGGTGATTCCAAGCTTATCTTCATGACCTCCTGATGAGTCATCTCCAGGAATCAAGCCTAAATATGCCGAATACATGTTTCCTTTTTTAAAGCGATTGAAATCACTTGTTTCCACGATTAAAGATAGTGCAGTATGCGTTTTAATCCCAATCAAACATTGCAGCTGTTGCACTTTTTCTACATATTCCTCTTTTAATGATATTTCTTCAATTTGTCTGTCTAAAGTCTCTACACGATCGCATAGATGATTATATTCAATCATATATTCTTTCAAGGTATCTTGAAGTAATGGTTCACTAAAAGAAACTGTATTGATCCAATCAATATGTTTTCTTGTCCAGAAACTTTTTCCTTCGAATTGCTTACCATTGCGTGTTAAAAACGCAATTATTTGTTGCTTGATGCTTTTCAGGTTTTCTTTTATATCATCTCTCATACGAATGAATTCTTTTACTGAATTATCAAGTTCAGTAGGAACATGTACAGCAGAGTATCCACCATAAGCCAAACATTCCGCAATCATCTTGGCATCACGATAGTCATTCTTAAGTTTTCTCCCACCTTTTTCAGTTTTCATGGTTGTTGGGGCAAGGATAACACATTCAATTCCTTTTTCTTTTAATTCGTGATATAAAGAATATCCTAGACATCCCGCTTCATAGCCACATACAATATTCAGTTCTTCATTTTCATGCTTCTTTTTAAAAGTTTTAATAACATGAATGATGTTTTTAACTTCAGGTTTTACCTGTGTAATACAGTGAACTGTAGCATCATGTTCAAAAGATGGCTCGAAAATGCATAAAGTATAGTTTGTAGTATGGACATCCATCCCAATTTTTATTATTCTATTCATAGGTAACCCTCCTTATTTGTTTGCGGTAATCCCACAATACTATGAATTTTTGTTTCTACTCAAAGTATAATGGTAAATCCACGATTGAACAATTAAGGAGAGTTACTTTTTTTGTTTCCTCCTCGTCATTTCATATTGTCTAATATAAATCGATATCCTGTCTGTATCATAATAATGATAAATATCAACCATTTCATACTAAAAGCCTCCTTATTTCATTACTAAAATTAAAAAATATGTAAAAATCATTGGTATTAATATTGAAATGCAAGCGCATACGTACTATAATACCCATAGAATCTAGAACGCAAATAAATGACTGCTTGAATTGCAGAAGGACAAAATATTATAAAACCATTTCTCAATTAATGCCTATCAACTTATTGTCATTCCTAAATACTGCGAATATATAATCCGGATTGTTCCTCACTGCATGTTGCCTCTAGATAAGAAAAAGAACCCTGCGAGGTTCTTTTTTTCTTAATCTACATTAGAGGCATAGAAATGAGTTGTCTTATAGTTATACACAATACGAGACACATTAAATAACTGTCCATTAGAAAGATGCACATAGTCTTCTACTTCTAATGCAGGACTACCTTCTTCTAATCCTAGAATAGAAGCTTCCTGTGCACTTAACTTTTTAACATGGAAATACTTATCCGCAAAACCAATACTTAACTTTAAATCATTCTTAATATAAGTATAGATTGACTGACTCGCAATACGACGATCAAGTGAAGGAATAAGATCCTTATTGTAGTATGTGTACTCAATAGCCATTGGTACACCATCCATCTTTCTAATTCTTTCAATATAATAGATAGGTGTAGTAAGTTCACATTGCATGCGTTTTGATAGTTCTTCTCCAGCCATCATAATATGGAATCCCTTGACATCAGTAGTAATCTTATGACGTGGGGCATTCTCAGTAATACCACGAGATCCATTCATCCATAAAGAATCATCATCTCTTGTATGACGTACAAAAACACCACTTCCCTGAATAGAGAATAAGGTGCCCTGTTTCTTTAAAGTACGAATCGCATTTCTAATTGTATTTCTACTTACCTGATATTGTTCGATTAACTGATCTTCTGTTGGTAGCTTATCAGTATATTCATTATTTTCTATTTTGTGGATAATATCTTCCACTACTTCTTGATATTTTGACATTTTTTTCATCACCGCCCACATATTAACATAACCTAACTTTTTGGTCTAGTATGAAAATAGTGATATAATGCATTTTGAGGTGAAAAAGTATGAATTTTACACAAATTAAGATGATTATTTGTGATATGGACGGTACTTTGTTGGATAATCAGAAGAATTTACCTCCACATTTTAATCAAATATATAAGGAATTGTATGATAGAAATATCATTTTTGCGATTTCATCTGGAAGACAGATGGGAGAAGTGAAGAAGTATTTTGAAGGAAATAAAACTATTTACCTTATGGCTGAAAATGGCGGCTATATACAACATAACGGAGATACACTCCTTGCAGATTATATGAATAAGGAAGATGTGTATAAGCTTACAAACTTTGTGTTTACGCTTAAAGGCATGGCTCCAATGTTAAGTGGTAAGAAGGCCATGTATGCATTCAATAAAGATAAGGAATTTATAAGTAAGCACACAAATCACTTTAGTATTTGTTATGTAGATACAATAGAAGATATAGATGATGATATATTCAAGATTACAGTTTGTGATCCTATTGATCCAGTGAAGAACTGTCTAGAGGGACCTTTGTCTTGTATTAAAGATTTTGAAGTCAAACCATCAGGAGATTGTTGGATTGATATCAATAAGAAAGGACAATCTAAAGCAGATAGTGTCGTCTTCTTGCAGAATAAATTAGGTATATCAGAAGAAGAAACAATGGTCTTTGGAGATTCTGATAATGATCTACCGATGTTCACACATGCTTATTATAGTTATGCAATGAAGAATGCAGACCACTTTATGCAAAGTAAAGCACGTTTTGTGACTCAAGAAGATAATGATCATGATGGGGTTATGAAGACAATACAGAAGATGATTGAAAATGAAGATGGATTATTGATTAATATATAGAGGAGGAGATATAAAATGAAAAAGATCGGATTTATTGGTTTAGGTATCATGGGGTTGCCTATGGCAGGTCATTTAATGGATGCAGGTTATGAAATGCATATTTATGCAAGACATCCAGAAAAGGTGACATCTTTAGTAGAAAAGGGTGCGACACTTCATTCTACTATTCATGATTGTGTGAAAGATGTAGATGCAGTCATGACTATTGTAGGTTTTCCACAGGATGTGGAAGAAGTTTATTTTAATGACAACAACATTCTTGATTCAGTAAAGGAAGGTACATATCTTATTGATATGACGACGACATCACCTACACTTGATCAAAGAATATATGAAGAAGGTAAAAAGAGAAATCTCCATGTATTAGATGCACCAGTCACTGGTGGAGATACAGGCGCAAAGAATGCGACTCTTTCTATTCTTGTAGGAGGAGACAAAGAAGATTATGAAGCATGTCTTCCTTTATTTAAAACTATGGGTACTAATATTAATTATCAGGGTTCTAGTGGTTCAGGGCAGCATGCAAAGATGGCCAATCAGATCATGATTGCAGGCGCATTATCTGGTGTATGTGAGGCACTCACATATGCATCTAGTAAAGGTTTGGATTTAGATGTTTTATTAAAGTCTGTGTCTACTGGTGCGGCAGGAAGTCATCAGTTAGATGCATTTGGTCCTAAAATCTTAAAAGATGATTATCAGCCAGGATTCTTTATGAAACACTTTATTAAAGATATGAAGTTAGCTGATGAAGAAGCCAAAGAATCAGACATTACACTTAATGTATTAGAAACAGTATTAAGAAACTATCAGGAATTAGAAAAAGAGGGCTATGGTGACTTAGGTACGCAAGCCTTAATGAAGTATTATAAAAAGCCCTAAGAGAGGGCTTTAAGCAACTCAGTCTTAGAAGCAGGGGTAAATCCCTGGATCATATCCTTTGATCCTCCACCTTTGCTTTTAAGGCTTTTTAATTGTATAAGAATATCCAATGCATTATTCGCAGAACCTATGACATAACGATAGCCTTTTTCATCATTTCCTACAAATACACCACCTGTACTATAAACATTGACGAGATGATTCGTTACTTCTCTTTGATTTACAGGTAAACAGTCTTCTACAAATAAATAAGCATGATCACATAAAGAAAGCATATGTTCTTTCTCTAGTTGTGCATATCTTATTTCTAAAGCTGTTTTTTCTTCATACATCTTATTGACTTGTTTTATAAGTGTTTGATTGTTGGAAGAGAAAAGATGATAAAGTGATTCAAGATGATCAAAATCATCCTTGAAACGATGATAAGCTCGTTCCCCAAATAAGAATATAAAACGTGTACCTCGGGTTGTATGAATCACTTTGATGATCTTGAATACTCCTAATTCACCTGTTCTATTTACATGGGGTGCACAACATGCACATATATCATAATCTTTGATCTCTACAATACGGACTTTACCTTCAATCTCTTTCTTGGAACGATAAGAGATGCTCTCTAAATCATCAGGATAGAAACAATGAATTTCTTTATTCTCATAGATTGCTTGATTCACTTTCTCTTCTATTAAATCAATATCCTGAATATCACCATCATATTCTACTTGTCCTTCTTCGCTATTTAAATGGAAACTCACATTATCATAACCATACATACTATGCACAATACCAGAAAGAAGATGTTCTCCTGTATGATTCTGCATAAAAGAATAACGTCTCTTCCAGTCGATATGACCTTCTATTGTATCTCCTACTTTGAAGTGATGCTTCTTAACATAATGGATAATCACATCATTCTTAATCTGTACATCCTTAACAGGAATATCATTAATAGTCCCTAGATCACATTCCTGACCACCTTCTTCAGGAAAGAATAATGTCTGGTCAAGAATGATTTCATTTTGATTGACTTCTACTACTGTTGCCTTGAAATCTGTACTATAAGGCATTTCATCATATAATTTTATTGTTTTCATATATATCACCTTACATATTCTACCACAAACACTTGACCGAGAGGTACTACCGAGTGTTAAAGTGTTTTCATAATTTGTGAGTTATGAATTATAAATATTAATTTGTGTTAGAATAACACAGAAAAAGAAGGGAGAAATTATTGTGGATAAAAAGAAAACATCAGTCAATATGCTTGAAGGTTCAATATTTAAGAGTTTAGTTATCTTTATGATTCCAATTCTTATATCAAACATCTTCCAGCAATTCTATAACACAATGGACACAGCCATTGTAGGAAATACTTTAGGAATGACATCACTTTCTGCCATTGGTTCATGTGCAGCGGTCTATGACTTGTTAGTAGGTTTTGCGTTAGGTATTGGGAATGGTTTATCTATTGTCACTGCAAGAAGTTATGGTTCAGGAGATGAAGAACTCTTAAAGAAATCAGTTGCAGCGAGTTTTGTGATTGGTATTATATCTTCTATTGTGATTACTATTATTGCCTCTATTGGAATTAAACCATTACTTATTGCAATCAATGTATCACCGGACTTACTAAATGAAGCTTATAGCTATATTATTGTGATTGTACAATTCTTAGTCGTTATGTTTGCCTATAACCTATGTGCAGGCTTATTGCGTGCTATAGGGAATAGTTTAATGCCTTTAGTATTCTTAATCATATCATCCGTATTAAATATTGGTTTAGACTTATTCTTTATCACACAGCTTCATATGGGTGTAAGAGGAGCAGCAGTTGCGACAGTCATTGCCCAGGGGGTATCAGTCGTATTCTGTTTGATTTATATCTTTAAGAATGTCCCATTACTCGTACCAGAAAAGAGACATTTTAAATTTGATGCAGCTCTTTATAAAGAACTATTAGGTCAGGGATACTCTATGGCTGTTATGAGTGCTATTGTTAATGCTGGTTCAGTTATCTTGCAGTCAGGTATCAATGGCTTAGGAAGCAAACAGATCATTGCAGGTCATACTGCTGCAAGAAAGCTTTATATGTTCTTCAATATGCCATTTACTGCCATGGCTCAAGCAGCAAGTACATTTGTATCTCAAAACAAAGGCGCAGAAAATGTATCACGCATTCGCAAAGGTATGAAACAGATGTATATCTATGATGTTGTTGTAGCCGCAATCGCAACCATTATTCTATTATTAAGTGCCCCTACACTTGTAACATGGATTTCTGGTACAACGGACAAGACAGTCTTATACAATGGTTCACTTTATTTACGTATCGTAGCCCCTAACTATGCCGTATTAGGTGTATTAATGCAGACTAGATTTGCCTTACAAGGTATAGGACAGAAGATGTTACCACTTGTATCTAGTATTATTGAATTAGTTGGTAAGATCATCTTCGTATTCGCACTTATTCCAGTCTTTAAATATATGGCTGTCATCTTCTGTGAACCAGTCATCTGGGTCGTTATGACAATCTATCTATTAATCGTATTCTGGAGAGATCCATTCATTAAAGAGGCTTAGACCTCTTTTTCTTTTGATACCTATTTAGAAATATTTCTAAATAGGTATTGTATTTCTTGGCGTTTATTGTATAATCTATTTAGAAAGCTATCTAAATAGGTGGTGAACATATGTTTGAGAAAACATTTAAAGCACTCAGTGCACCAGTAAGAAGAGATATTCTTAACTTATTAAAGAAAGGAAGGATGTCTGCAGGAGATATCGCAGCACAATTTGATATGACACAAGCCACTGTCTCATATCATTTATCGATATTAAAATCTGCAGACTTAATAAGAGAAGAAAAAGATAAGAATTATATTTATTATGAAATTAATGCGACTGTGTTTGAAGAAATGTTGTTGTATTTTAAGTCTTTCTTAGGAGGAAATGATGATGTTGAAGAATAAATGGTTTAAGTTTAGTTTGGTATTATTTCTGTTGCCACTTGTATGTATATTAGTGACTTATAATAAGTTACCTGCACAAGTCGCAACACACTTTGATTTTCATGGAACACCTGATGGGTATATGAATAAGTTCTTAGGGTTATATGGTGTGTGGGGCTTTATGCTAGTACTTCATATATTCTGTGCCTTTATGACATTCAAGGATCCTAAGAAGAGTAATATACCAGATATAGGACTAAGAATTGTGTTAATGATTTGTCCGTTAATATGCTTGATGGTGACTCTACTTATTATTACATATAGTCTAGGCTATCGTTTTGATATCACGTTTATTATGAATATAGTAATAGGCTTCATCTTTATTATTTTAGGTAATTACTTACCTAAAATAAAAAGAAACTATACTATAGGTATTCGTACTTCATGGGCATTGAATAGTGATGAGAACTGGTCACGTACACATAGATTTGCGGGTTATGTGTTTGTATTAACCGGAATGTTGTATATTATCTTTAGTATGTTAGGTTATATGTATATAGGTTTAGGTATTTTATTGATATCTAGCTTACTATGTTTTGGATATAGCTATAGCTTGTACAGAAAGGGGATTTAGTGGATTACCACTAAATCTCTTTTTTTAATAGCATTTTCTAAAACTGCAAATTCGTGCATAAAGAGTAAAACTAGTGTATAGTAATGGATGGGTAAGGGAATAGCTCATACCAAAATCCGATTTCCTTACCATGATCACCGTAGGTGATCTTTTTTTATGCCTCAATTTTAGGATATATACAGATGTTAATATCATTTGAATGAAAATGAATCATATTTTTTCATGATTTATCAAAAATATGCGTCCAAGCACCCCTGAATGTTCAAAAATATTCATAAAAATAAGCATAAAATTGAATATTAATGAAAATAAATGGAAAAATATGAATAAAAATGATTGAAAACGCATTCTTTCTATGATAATATTGAACCTGTCAAAGGGAGGAAGAAAAAAGATGAAATTAGCGACAAGGATTAATTCATATTTAAGAATTGAAGGTTATGATTTAGAAAAAACTTTTTCTGATTTCAAAAAGGTAGGATTAGGATATGTTGATTTAAACTATCCAGAACATGTAAATGGATATGATGCAGACACTATGAAATCATTATTAGAAAAATACGATTTAAAATTAAATGGTGTGGCACTACGATTCAGAGGAAAATTCATCAATGGTGAATTAGGAAACTCTGATCCTCAGATTGCTGGGGATGCTCTTCAGTTATGTAAAGAAGCTGTAGACTATTGTAGAGCTGTAGGTGGTAAAGTTATTACAATTTGGTTAGGATTTGATGGATTTGATTACAGTTTCCAGATTAATTACAAAAAGGTATGGGACCAGTTAGTTCATGCATTCCAGGAAGTTTGTGATTATGCACCAGATTTACTAATCAGTATCGAATATAAACCATATGAAGAAAGAGCTTATGCGTTTATTGACTCAATGGGTGTTACAGGAATGATGTTAAATGATATTAATAGAGATAACATTGGTGTAACATTGGATTATTGTCATATGTTAATGAAACATGAAAATCCTGCATTTGCAGCAGATATTTTTGGAAGTCAAAAGAAATTATATGGTATTCATTTGAACGATGGTTATGGTGTACATGATGATGGTCTAATGATTGGAACATCAACACCATTCAAAACATTAGAAATGCTTTATTACTTTAAAAAGCATGGTTATGAAAATGCAATTTATTTTGATACATTCCCAGTGATCGAAGAAGCTGCAGCGGAATGTGAAAGAAACATTGAAATGATCAAGTATATGAATGATTTGATTGATCAGGTTGGATTAGATTATATTCAGTCTATTATTGATAAAAATGATGCTATTGCTGCTAGTAAGTTAATGCTTGAATTTTTTAAAGGAGGAAAATAATAATGAATTATAAGGAAACAGCAAAAGGTATTCTTGAACATGTTGGTGGAGTTGAAAATATTTCAAACATGTCTCATTGTGCTACACGTTTAAGACTAAACTTGAAAGATGAAACATTAGCAGATGATGAAAAGGTTAAATCTGTTGATGGTGTTGTAAATGTAATTAATAAGGCAGGACAGTACCAAGTTCTTATTGGCATTGAAGTGCCTCATGTCTTTGAAGAATTCGAAAAATTAGTAAAAGGTAATGGGAATGTCGAAATGGCGGAAAGTAATGAAGATGAAGGTGTCATCAGCAGAATTTTCTCAGCAATTTCTGCCATCTTTGCACCATTATTACCTGCTTTAGCTGGATCAGGAATTTTAAGAGGTCTATTAATTCTTTCAGTACAACTAGGTCTTATTAAAGAAGGTAGTGGTACTTATACAATTTTATATTCAACATCTATGGCAGTCTTTTATTTCTTGCCAGTATTGTTAGCGTTTACATCAGGCAAGAGATTTGGAGCAAGTCCATATATCTCAGCACTTATCGGGGCTGCTTTGATTCATCCAGATTTAATTGCATTAATGGGTAAAGTTGGTAATGGAGCAGTAACTTCATTCTTCGGAATTCCAACAGTTTTAATGAATTATAATTCTACAGTTTTACCAATCATTATTGCAATCTGGGTATATTCATACTTATATAAGTTCTTAGATAGAAAAGTTCCAGAAACATTAAAATTAGTTATTTTACCACTTATCTCATTAGTAGTTATGGTTCCATTATCATTAATTGTTATTGGTCCAATCGGCGTTTATGTTGGTGAAGGTATTGCGAATGTAGTTAACTGGTTAATTGAACGTAGTGGTGTTTTAACAGGTATCTTAATTGGTGGTGGATGGAGTGTCCTTGTAAGCTTTGGTGTACATTGGGCAGTTAATCCAATCATGATTAATAATATTTCTCAGTTTGGTTATGACTATATTTGTCCATTAACATTTGCATGTAACTTTGCAGTAATCGGTACAGCTATTGGTGTTTATTTAAAAGCAAAAGATCCAAAATTAAAAGGATTCTCATTAACAGGTGTTATCACAATTGCATTATCAGCAATTATCGAACCTACATTATTTGGTATGTTAGTTAAAAATAAGAAGTTATTCCTAGCACAGATTATTGGTGGTGCAGTAGGTGGCGCTTATTTAGGATTAATGAAGGTTGTTACAAATGCTTTCGTATTCGGTAGTGTTACTACATTCCCAGCATTTATTACTAATAATACAAATGTTATTAATGGTGCAATCGGTTTATTAATTGCTACTGTAGTAGGTGCAGTACTAGGATATATTTTTACAGATAAAGACGACAAACTCGCTTAGTATTGTTTTATAAATCATAGAAAATATGCTATTCTAATAAAGAAAGAAGCAGGTGTATTTAATATGATTCCATATGAAAGACAAAAGAAAATCTTAAGTATTATTGAAGAAAGAGATCTTGTAAAAATAGACGAATTACAACAAATATTTGATGATGTTTCTGTATCAACTTTAAGAAGAGATTTAAAAGAACTTGAGAAAAATAGAAAAATAGAATCATTCTCAGGTGGTGCTTTTAAAAAAATCTCAACTATCGGTGAAATACCAATATCAACAAAGAACACACTAGAAAGTGAAAAGAAAGATAAAATTGCTAGAATGGCAAGTGAATTGATTGTTGATGGAGATACGATATATATTGATTCTGGTTCAACATGCACAATGATTCTTCAATACATTGTAGAAAAGAAAATAACAATATATACAACCAATGCAGATATATTCTCTGTGAAAGAGAATATAGTAGCTGATATATATGTGCTTGGTGGTCGATATAATCCAGTAACTTCTTCAATGACTGGACCATTTACGGAAGATCTATTGAAGAATTTATATTTCAATAAATCATTCTTGGGCGCAAATGGGATAGATGAAAAACTAGGTGTAACAACACCTACTATAGAAGAAGCAACTAAAAAGAAAATGGTTAAAGCACATTCTGATCAAGTTTATCTTGTATGCGACAGTTCTAAGTTCCATAAACTATCTAATGTAAAGGCATTTGATCTAGATGATGTGATTGTAATTTCGGATAAAAATGATGCAAAATTGAATGAAAAAGTTTCAATAATTACTGAATTATAGATTGAAGTTGTAATGTAGAAATAAAGCGAGTCACTAATGGTGGGCTCGCTTTTAAAATTAGGAGAAATAAGATGATATTTGATAAATTTAGAGCTAAGAAAAAAGAAAATTTTGAAATTTGTTCACCAGTAAAAGGTGATGTTATTGATGTAACTAAAACAAATGATCCATTATTTAAGTCAGAAGGATTAGGAAAAGGAGTAGGCATAATTGCTGAAGAAAATACTCTCGTATCTCCAGTAAATGGTGAAATAAAAACTTTTTTCCCTACTAAACATGCTATTGGTATTACTTCTGACGATGGTGTTGATATTCTCATTCATGTAGGTATTGATACAGTTGAATTAAATGGAAAGTATTTTAATGCATTAAAAGAACAAGGGGATAAAGTTAAAAAAGGGGATAAACTATTAGAAGTTGATTTTGATAGTATAAAAAATGAAGGATATGATACGACTGTTTTACTTGTAATTACTAATACTCAGGAATACTCTGCTGTAAAGTCATGTGAAGGAAATAAGACAGTAGACGACACTATTATTGAAATTCAAAAATAGGAGTTTCTATATGGAAAAGTTATTATGTCCAAGTATGATGTGTGCTGATTTTTCATCACTAAAAGATGAAATAGAGAATCTTGAAAAAGGTGGAATTGATATATTCCATTTAGACGTGATGGATGGAAGCTTTGTCCCAAATTTTGGGATGGGATTACAGGATATTGAGTATATTTGTAAAACAGCAACTAAACCTTGTGATGTCCATTTGATGATTGAAAATCCTTCAAAATATATAGATAAATTTGCAAAGCTAGGAGTCAATATTATTTATATACATCCAGAAACTGATCCTCATGCCTGTAGAACATTACAAATGATTAGAGATGCAGGTGTAAAATCAGGAATTGCAGTAAATCCAGGAACATCCTTTGAAACAGTAAAAGATTTATTATATTTATGCGATTATGTGATGCTGATGAGTGTGAATCCAGGATTTGCTGGTCAGAAATATTTAGATTTTGTAACACCAAAATTTAAGAAGTTTGTCGATGAGTCAAATAACTATGGTGGTTATGATGTTATGATCGATGGCGCTTGTTCACCAGAAAAGATACATGATTTATCTAAAATCGGTGTTAAAGGATTTATTTTAGGTACAAGTGCATTATTTGGGAAAGATAAGAGTTATAAAGAGATTATTGATGAATTGAGAGGTCTATAAAATGAAGATTGGAATTGGTAATGATCATGTTGCAGTAGAGTACAAAAAAGAAATTAAAAAATATATTGAAGATAAGTATGGATACGAAGTCATTAATTATGGGACAGATAGTACAGAAAGATTTAACTATCCAGTATCAGGAGAAGCAGTCGCAAATGCAGTTGTAAGTGGAGAAGTGGATAAAGGTATTGTAATCTGTGGTACAGGTGTCGGAATTTCATTAGCGGCTAATAAGGTGAATGGAATTAGATGCGTGACTTGTAGTGAACCATATAGTGCACTACTATCAAGACAGCATAACAATACTAATATGTTAGCTTTTGGAGCAAGAGTAGTAGGCATTGAACTTGCTAAAATGATTGTAGATGCATGGTTGTCAGGAGAGTATGAAGGTGGTAGACACCAGGTACGAATTGATATGCTAAAGGAAATTGAAGAAAGACAAAAGAATAAATAATATGAATTGTTCCTATCACTCAGTGATAGGAATTTTTTTATAGAAATGATATAAACACTTTTTATAAAAAAATTATTTGATGCCTATTTTTAGGTATTGTCGGAGGGTTACGTGAGGAATTTATACTTTAATAGGAGTATAATAATAGTAAGAAATACAAATGTCGTAATTGTAAAATATAATATATGCTGATTGTGATGGTAGTTTTAATTTGATAGAATTATATTAATGATTACAGAAAGAAGGTAAAAATATGGGACGATTAGTTTTGGGATTAGACATAGGGATAACTAGTGTCGGATATGGTGTAATCGATATTGATAAGTATGAATTCGTAGATTATGGGGTAAGACTATTTAAAGAAGGTACTGCTGCAGAAAATGAAACACGTCGTACTACAAGAGGGCATAGAAGACTTATATCACGTAAAGCAACTAGACTTAATGATATGAAACATTTATTGAAATCTTTGGAAATTATTAATGGTGATTTTCATTCATTGGATAATGTGTATGAAATACGTGTTAAAGGGCTAAAAGAGAAGTTAAGTAATGATGAACTTGCGACTGCAATATTGCATATTACTAAAAGAAGAGGAAGCACAATTGAGACTGTAGATGATACAGAAGAAGCAAGTAAGGAAACTGGTGAATTAAAAGAAATACTACAAGCTAACTCTAAGAAATTAGCAGATGGTAAATATATTTGTGAACTACAGTTAGAATTGCTTGATAGCGGAAAATCTATTAGAGGACATCATAATAATTTTAAAACAAAAGATTACATTAAAGAATTAAAGGAAATACTAAGTCATCAGGAATTATCAGAAGAAGCATGTGAAGCAATTGTACAGATTGTATCTAGAAAGCGTGCTTACTATGAAGGTCCAGGTAGCCAGAAGTCACCAACACCTTATGGTCGTTATATTGAAGCAAATCAGAAAGAACCAATTGATTTAATTGAAAAAATGAGAGGTAAATGTAGTGTTTATCCTGATGAACCTCGTGCACCTAAATTAGCTGTGACTAGTGATATCTTTAACCTATTGAATGATTTAAATAACCTTACTTATAATGGTGATAAGAAGATTACAATGGATCAGAAGGATGAGGTATTTAAGATTGTAACTAAGAAAGCAAAAGTTGAACCAAAAGATATTGCGAAAATCCTTGGAACTGATTTATCAAATATTTCCGGATTTAGAATTGATAAAAAGAAAAATCCTTTAAAGAGTGAATTTAAAGGATATGCAAAGTTAAAGAAATGTTTTAAAGATTGTGGAGAAACTATTTCTCTTGAAGACTATGAAGTATTAGATCAAATCATAGAAATTCTTACAAATAGAAAAGGTATTGAAGAAAGAAAACAATTATTGAATCTTGTTAACTCTTCATTGATTACTGATGAAACTGTGGAAAAACTTGCAAACCTTGATGGTATTGCGAACTATCATAGTTTATCTCTAAAGGCTATGAGAGAACTAAATGAAGAAATGTATGTTTCTAATTACAACCAGATGCAGTTGATTCAGCAGATTCATAAAGGTAAAGATGTATCTGCATTAAAAGGGAAAAAGTCTATTGAAGCAGATGATACAGCTATTCTTTCACCAGTAACTAAAAGAGCACAAAGAGAAACATTTAAGGTAATTAATGCATTAAGAAGAAAATACGGTGAATTTGATACTATTGTAGTGGAAATGACAAGAGAAAAGAATTCAGCTGATCAGAAAAAGAGCATTAATAATAGACAGAAGTTCTATGAAGAGAAGAATAAAGAAGTAGATAAGCTACTAAAGGAAAATGGTTATAATCCTGATAAGATTAATGGTAAGACTAAGATGAAAGTCAGACTTTATTTGGAACAGGATGGAAAGAGTGCGTATACATTAGAACCTCTTATTTTAGGTGAAGTTATTACTAATCCACGTTATACAGAAATAGACCATATTATTCCAATTTCTATTTCATTAGATGACTCTTATAACAACAAAATTCTTGCGACTGCCAATGAAAATAAAGCAAAAGGTAATAGAACACCAATCGATGCTTATAATAAGCATTTGTTTGATAATCCAACACTAGGATTAAGTGGTGATTTACAGAAATATATTTCTGTTGTGCAGTCTTCTAAGAGATTCTCTAGAAGAAAGAAAAACTATTTATTGTATAAAGATGATATTACTAAGATGGATGTTGTGCAGAAGTTTATTGCACGTAACTTGATTGATACAAGTTATGCAAATAGAGTGGTATTAAATACCTTAACAGACTACTTTAAAGCAAATGAAATATCTACAAAAGTATTTACACTAAATGGTAATATTACTCATAAGTTTAGAACACAGATTAACTTACCAAAAGAACGTGAAGAAGACTTTTTACATCATGCAGTAGACGGACTTATCATTGCATCAGTTAAGACAATGGGACTTCTCAATGGTTGTCTCGCAAAGTATGAATTAAAAGATTTATATGATCAGGATACTGGAGAAGTAAAGAAGGTACCTGGTAAAGAAGAATTCTTTGATCCTAAGTACATTGATTTTATTTCTACATTAAAGAATATCTATGATGAAAGTAATAAATACTATCGTGGTATTATGACTAGAAATCAATTGGCATATGCGCCAATTAAGATATCTCATAAAGTAGATACTAAACCAAATAGACAGGTTGCAGATGAAACAATCTATTCTACAAGAGTAATAAATGGAGAAGAAATCTTAGTTCAGAAATACAAAGATATCTATGATCCAAAATTTAAGAATCTGGTAGAAGATATTGTGAATGGTAAAGCAGAAGATAAATATATTATGGCTAAGAAGGATCCTGCAACATTTGAGGAGATTACAAGAATTGTATTAGATCATTATGAAACATTCAAAGATGATCCTAAACAATATGTAAAGGATAAGAAAGGTGTTAAGTTGAAGGGGGAAAACCCATTAACTGCTTATAAAGAAGAGTTTGGTAAGATTCGTAAGTTCTCAAAGAAAGGAAATGGCCCTGAAATTACTTGTATTAAGTATTATGCTGAAAAGCTAGGTAATCATATTGATATTAGTAAGAATTATAATACTAAACATGGTAAAAAAGTTATCTTAAAACAGATCAGTCCTTATAGAACAGATTTCTATCGTGATACTGATGGTAAGATAAAGATGGTCACTATTAGATATAAAGATGTTTCTTTCAAAGAATCATTAGGACTATACTGTATTGATAGAGATTGGTATCAGTCTGAAAAGACTAAGAAGAAAATCAGTGATGAAGCTGTATTCTTATCCTCTTTGCATCATGATGAATTGGTAGGAATTGTGAAGAAAGAAGGCCAGAAGTATATCTATGACGATTCTACAGAATCCGATGGTAATGCGAAGTGCCATGATGGTATAACTCCTGAAATAGTTAAATTTACTGCTACAAATAGTGATGCCGCAAATAAAATAGAGGTAAAACCTATATATACAAAATCTAAGAAACAACTAAAGGTTGCAGTTAATCCACTATTAGATGTTCGTAAATATGCTACTGATGTCTTAGGAAATATGTATGAATTAAAAGATAATAACTTGAAATTAGAATTCAAATAGGGTACAATAGTAACAGGTTATAATCTAGCAAAATAATATATGACCTGGCAAAACAAGGGTTTATCCCGGATTCGGCTCCTATAAGGAGCCTTTTCTTTTTATATTGTTTATGGGTTACAAGGTCATATACATATCACAAGCTGAACATCTGCATCTATATCTTGATAATTTAAAAGTGGAAAAAGAGAATACAGATATTCTTATTCCAATTGCAGATATTCAGATTTTAGTTATTGATAATTATAAAGCTTATTTAACAGTCCCTTTAATGAACAAATTATCTGAAAAGAATGTTTGCACCATTCTTTGTGGTGTTGATCATCTTCCAAAGACATATATATTACCAATGAATGGGAATTATGCAACAAGTGGTAATATAGCGAAACAGATTGAATGGACAGATGAAATAAAAAAGGTTTTACATAGAGAAATCGTAAAACATAAAATAATAAACCAATATATCATATTAAGAAAAAATCATAAGAGTGAAGACGTAGTAAGTAAACTAAAAGAATACAGTGAAACTGTATTAAATGGAGATATCACTAATAGAGAAGGTTTAGCTTCTAAGATGTATTTTCGAGAAATGTATGGAGAAAATTTCGTAAGAATGGACGAAGATGTTGTGAATGCTGGATTAAACTATGGTTATAGTATATTCAGATCACTCATTACATCTATTATTGTAGGTAAAGGTTATCTACCTAATCTTGCATTTTTTCATAGAGGTAAACAGAATAGCTTTAATCTGAGTGACGACATAATAGAAGTGTTTAGACCGATAGTAGATGACTATGTTTACAACAATCTACTTGATGAAATATTGTTTAAAACAGTGCATAAGAAAGAATTAATAGACCTTACAAATAAGAAAATCAATATAGATAATAGAAAGCAGACAATAGGAAATGCGATTAATCTATACCTTGATTCTATATTTAGATTTATTGATGATCAATCAAACGAAATAGTATTCCCATTCCCAATTGCCTACGATAATGAAATATGAGTTTATGCGTTTAATACTATTTTTTGATCTTCCAGTAATGACACCTAAACAAAGACATACATATAACGTGTTTAGAAAGTATCTTATTAAGAATGGATATATGATGATGCAGTTTTCAGTCTACTGTAAGATATTTGCGAATAGAGAAGCTGCAGTAAAACATATAAACATACTTAGAAAAAATGTTCCTAAAGAGGGGCAAATAAGAATACTTGTAGTGACAGAAAAACAGTATGCAAAGATAGAAATTATTGTAGGTGGTAAATCTTTACAGGAAGCAACTGTAAATGCAGAAAGCTTTATAGAACTATGAAACAATTGTTGATTAGTAGTGGGAATATTAATAGAACTATTATTGTTGATCACATAAAATATGTATTAGGGTCTAATACAATGAATAAGTATTATCTTAAACAAGCCGTAAGACAATATTTTAATAAAACAGTAAGTGGGTATAGAGAAGAGATAGGTAGTGAATGTTATTTTAAAATAGATGACAGTCCAGTAGACAAGAAAAATACATTCTTTTATGAAGTGACTGAAAACTATTCTATTAATGATGATGCAAAACTTAGTACAAAGTCTCTTATGGTTAAGTATTTGGAAACTCTATACTCAGATGTTAATTATATGGACACACTTAACACGTTGAATATACTTATTGAATCACTATCGGATGAAGTAAGTGAGAATGCATTTGTGCAAAGTGAGTTTTCTATATACTCTCCTAAGTTACTTACTAAGCTGGTAACAGCGCACTATTACGAAGACGAATCTTATAAGGATGAATATGATCTATCGTATGAGGATTTGATTATACTACAGCTCAATATGATTAATTATATTGCGGTGAATTCTAAGAAATACGCTTATATTATTCTATTTATTGATATTCCTCTTATTACTGATGAAATAAGAAGTAAAATAGATGAATTATCTAAAGATAGAGTCTATTGTTTAGTCTTTTCTAAAACAGTTAAAGATACAGAAATAGAAAATATATGTGTTGAAGAGGATTATTTCTTGGATTTTGCGAATGAAGAAATGGTTTATTATATTTTGAATGAGAAATCAACAAACTTATATACATTGGAGGACATAAAAAAAATGATTAATGAATATTTAAAGGATTTAAAGAGTAGGGAACACGTAAGCTTGATCAATAACTTAATGTCATATTATAAAAAGTAGTTAAAATCTCAATTATGTGATAAAATCAGTTTGAGGTTTTGCTACCATCTATTATTTTGCTAGAAGATGACCCATTTTTCTTGTCCTCCTTAAGAAGTTCGGTTTTGCTACCATCTATTATTTTGCTAGAAGATGACAAACATCACAAGGAGCAGACGCGAGGACACGTTTTGCTACCATCTATTATTTTGCTAGAAGATGACGCATACGGAAATAGTGGGCAGTTGCATAGAGTTTTGCTACCATCTATTATTTTGCTAGAAGATGACTGTGCAGTACATCATATTACAATGTATATAGTTTTGCTACCATCTATTATTTTGCTAGAAGATGACCATTGGGGTTCAAAACTCCTAGAGACGCAAGTTTTGCTACCATCTATTATTTTGCTAGAAGATGACCCATGCCCTCTCTAAAGTACATGGCACATGGTTTTGCTACCATCTATTATTTTGCTAGAAGATGACTCTGTATCTGTTAAATAAACAGTATAATCGGTTTTGCTACCATCTATTATTTTGCTAGAAGATGACTGGTTCCCCTACTGTCTTCCACGTCTTACCGTTTTGCTACCATCTATTATTTTGCTAGAAGATGACAAATATTTTAATAATTCTGTATCTGAAGTAGTTTTGCTACCATCTATTATTTTGCTAGAAGATGACGCTACAGTCACTGGTACTTGTACGTTTGATGTTTTGCTACCATCTATTATTTTGCTAGAAGATGACTGCAATTCATTTATTCATCTCCTTCAAAAGGTTTTGCTACCATCTATTATTTTGCTAGAAGATGACATTGTACTGTGCTATAGTCCTGCCACTGTTGTTTTGCTACCATCTATTATTTTGCTAGAAGATGACATTGCAAAAGGTGAAGATTTAGAAGCAATCGTTTTGCTACCATCTATTATTTTGCTAGAAGATGACAAACAGATAAATTTATCGAAGCATGTGATGGTTTTGCTACCATCTATTATTTTGCTAGAAGATGACTCATCACCATAGAGGCTTTTAATCTTTTTGGTTTTGCTACCATCTATTATTTTGCTAGAAGATGACTCTGCAAGTTGTGACAGTTTGCTTGGAATTGTTTTGCTACCATCTATTATTTTGCTAGAAGATGACCACGTCCGTTCTTTTTTCTCTTCTCATATCGTTTTGCTACCATCTATTATTTTGCTAGAAGATGACGAACAAAAGGAAACATCATGGCTAGAGGATGTTTTGCTACCATCTATTATTTTGCTAGAAGATGACTATACCCCTTTAGATACTCGGCAATGTTTTGTTTTGCTACCATCTATTATTTTGCTAGAAGATGACCAATTTCAGTTTCTACTATTGGAGTTAAGCGTTTTGCTACCATCTATTATTTTGCTAGAAGATGACTGCCTCTTCACGAGTTGCGAATGTTCCAATGTTTTGCTACCATCTATTATTTTGCTAGAAGATGACTGGTTCTTTTGGCATGGTCAAGGCGTCAGTGTTTTGCTACCATCTATTATTTTGCTAGAAGATGACTTCATTTAGTGATTCAATTGTTGATGAATTGTTTTGCTACCATCTATTATTTTGCTAGAAGATGACTGCAACCCATTTCCACTACACACAATGTATGTTTTGCTACCATCTATTATTTTGCTAGAAGATGACATTCGCCTTGTGATAGACTTAACAGACTTAGTTTTGCTACCATCTATTATTTTGCTAGAAGATGACCATTCGTCAATGCATTTAACGAAGTACTGGTTTTGCTACCATCTATTATTTTGCTAGAAGATGACAGATTGTATCGGGTGGGGAAAATATAAAAGGTTTTGCTACCATCTATTATTTTGCTAGAAGATGACTCGTTTTCGAATAATACCGAGTCAATGAACCGTTTTGCTACCATCTATTATTTTGCTAGAAGATGACTGAAGATATAATCCAATCGCACTCGCTAGTGTTTTGCTACCATCTATTATTTTGCTAGAAGATGACAGTTGCTTAATTTTTGCTTGCAGTCCATCAGTTTTGCTACCATCTATTATTTTGCTAGAAGATGACTATCTCGAAAAGTTGGCACAGTCTAGTAATGTTTTGCTACCATCTATTATTTTGCTAGAAGATGACGAGTTCTAGGCTATGGCGTCATTTATGGCAGTTTTGCTACCATCTATTATTTTGCTAGAAGATGACTTATTGCTGTCATAAAAAACATGGTGACACGTTTTGCTACCATCTATTATTTTGCTAGAAGATGACGGAGATACGATCGTTGTAAAAGACGAAAGAGTTTTGCTACCATCTATTATTTTGCTAGAAGATGACACAATGAATATGTAGTAAATAGTAAAGTAAGTTTTGCTACCATCTATTATTTTGCTAGAAGATGACGTGATCTTAATAGCATCTTCATAGATAACTGTTTTGCTACCATCTATTATTTTGCTAGAAGATGACATTCGAAACCATTTGCCAATACAAGTCTGTGTTTTGCTACCATCTATTATTTTGCTAGAAGATGACTCAAGAAAATACTTATACACATGTAACTGTGTTTTGCTACCATCTATTATTTTGCTAGAAGATGACCAAGAAAAGGGTCAAAGCTTTGAAAGAGTTGTTTTGCTACCATCTATTATTTTGCTAGAAGATGACTTTAAATCCTAAGTTAAGACACGTGCCGGCGTTTTGCTACCATCTATTATTTTGCTAGAAGATGACTGTTCTGTATGCTAGATCAAGCATACCTTTGTTTTGCTACCATCTATTATTTTGCTAGAAGATGACCTAGCAACATAGCCGTCAACTAATTCATTGTTTTTGCTACCATCTATTATTTTGCTAGAAGATGACTGAAAATCATTGATGAATATTTCGGACATTAGTTTACTACCATCTATTATTTTGCTAGATGTAACATATGTATTACTGCAAATGATGTTATTCAGTATTTTAACTGAACAAAAGATAGTCTAATTAATCACTTAAAAGATCAATTCTACTTAGATTGGTCTTTTAAGCTTAATCAGTATTCTTTACCCATATCTATACACTTTTTGATTTCTTGAAATACATAAATCAATCAGTATAATAATTATTGGAAAGGGGTAAACAAGTGTGAAACAAAAATCAATCAAAACGTATAAAAAAAGACAAACTTAAAAACAAGTTTGAATAATTTAGAAAAAATAGAATAATT
>ENA-OUQF01000103-OUQF01000103.1-human-gut-metagenome-genome-assembly--contig:-NODE-103-length-84967-cov-7.833769_pt1 | contig 84967 bp, 70 predicted proteins | sample MGYA00237947_ERZ548826 | MGnify/ENA primary metagenome ERZ548826 (study PRJEB26490, sample SAMN05194701) | human gut metagenome | biome: terrestrial biome; feature: human-associated habitat; material... | reverse complement strand
GCTCCAGGAACTTTATAACATTATCGTAATTATCCAGCGGCTCGCCTATGCCCATGAGCACAAGGCTGTCCACATGCCTGCCGCTGTCCTTTTCCGCCATGTATATCTGCATGAGCATTTCCGACGGAGCAAGGTTTCTTCTGAATCCTGCAATGGTGGAAGCGCAGAACTTGCAGCCCATTTTGCAGCCCACCTGAGTGGATATGCAGATGCTGTTTCCGTGCTTATATTCCATCAGAACTGTCTCGATATGATTGCCGTCGTCCAGCTCATAAAGATATTTTATCGTATTATCCGTACAAGATTCAAGCCTTTTAGCAATATTTAGTCGTTTTATATAAAAAATTTCAGATAACTTTGTGCGAAGTTCCAAGGAAATATTAGTCATTTCTTCAAATTCTGTGACTTTTTTTACGTGAAGCCATGAAAAAATTTGTTCGGCACGGAATTTCTTCTCTCCCAGAGCGTCAAGGGCAATGATAAGCTCCTCAAGGCTGAGGGATAAAATATCGGTCTTTTCCATTACTTTTTTCCTTTCCTCATGCGGCAGATGAAAAATCCGTCGCCGCCGAACTGCTTTGAAAAAATGGCTGTCATGAATTTTCCCCGGAAGAAATCTCCCATATCCTCGGGGAACTCCTCGCCGTGAAAATCGCTGTTTTCCGCAAGGAATTTTTCGATAACACACTCGTTTTCCTCTATATTCACCGTGCAGGTGGAATATACCAGAAGTCCGCCGTCCTTTACATATCGGCAGGCTGTCCGCAGGATATCCAGCTGTATCTCGGGGAGGCGCTGCGCTTCCGAAAGGGGCTTGTACCTTATCTCGGGCTTTCCTCTTATAACTCCGTATCCGCTGCAAGGCACATCACATAGAACTCTGTCCGCCATGGGCAGCTTTTCGTTATAAACCCTCGCATCGTTGGTGACAGCTTCAATGCAGCTTATGCCAAGCCGCTCTGCTCCCTTTACTATAAGTCCCGTCCGCTTTTTGTGAAGCTCGCAGGCGAATATCCTGCCCTCATCGCCCATCATCTCCGCCATGGTGAAGGTCTTTCCTCCCGGAGCGGCACAGATGTCGATGACCGTTTCTCCCTTTCGGGGAGAGACCGCCTTGCAGCAAAGCTGAGAGGAATAGTCCTGAACGTGATAATTTCCCGCAATAAAGTCAGGGTCACGCTCCACGTCCCGCAGGTCGTCACAGATGACCGCATTTTCCTCAAATTTGCTTGCCTTTGCGGATATCCCTCTGCTTTTAAGAGAAGCTATAAGCTCCTCAGATGAGGTTTTCAGCACATTTGTCCTGAGAACCGTCACCGAGGGAAGCAATGATGCTTCCAATAAAGATACTGTGTTTTCCTCGCCGTAGCCCTTGCATATCCGCCTGATAAGCTCGGCGGGGCAGGAGTATTCCACAGCCATTTTATCGTATTTATCGCCCTTAACAGGCGGCATTTTCTTACCGTCACGGATAATACTTCTCAGCACCGCATTGACCATTCCCGAAGCCGATGCCTTGCCAAGCTTTTTGACCAGGCTCACCGACTCGTTGACCGCAGCGCTGTCGGGCACATTATCCATGTACATTATCTGATAAACGCCCATCATAAGCGTTATGCGCACCTGCCTGTCAAGCTTTTGCAGGGGCTTTGAAACATATGCGCCTATGATGTGCTCCAGCGTAAGCTTCCGCTCGGTAACACCGTAAAACAGCCTTGCCGCAAACGCCTTATCCCTGTCGGAAAGGGAGTCTGATTTTGAGAACATACCGCCCAGAGCGATATTGGAGTATCCTCCCGTTTCGACTTTTTCGATAAGCTTGTATGCAGCATACCTTGCGGACATTTTATCACACCTTTACATTAAAAATCATTTGTTGTTTGCGCCTGTCATCATGCGCACCAGTGACGCAAGAAGCGATGCAAGCGCCGCAGCGTAAACAAGAGTGGCAGTCATTATGACCTTCTGCGCACCTTCAAGCTCGCTGTCATCAAGGATATTTTCCTGACGAAGAGAGGCAATGGCACGCTTTCCCGCATCTGCCTCCGAAATGAACATCACAGCCTGAAATACTGCCATTACGATAAACAGCACAGTTCCCAGCCTGATAAGTGGTTCTATAGAAAACAGTGAACCGAGAAAAAGCACGACAACAAGGAACTGCGAACATATCGCCGATACATTTCCCGCAACGCCTGTCAGACTGTTAAGGCTGTAGCCGTCAGCCCGCTGCATCACATGACCCGCCTGATAAGCAGCCATGCCTACCGCCGCCACACTGTCACTGTCAAAGGTGCTTTCGGAAAGCTCCACTCTCATGAGCGTGCTGCTGTCTGAAAGATCCGACCTGATACGCTCCACAGAAACATACGAAAGTCCCCTGCCGTCAAGAACAGCCCTTGCCGCCTCAGCGCCGGATATCTTTTTGGCTGTTGCGATATCATCATATTTCAAAAAAGTAAGCTTTATCATCAGACGTGCGCCTATGCTCACCGCATAGGAAAGAATAATGATAAAAAGCGTCATTCCCCAGTTCAATCCGTTCACTCCTTCGCAAATACAAGCTGTCCAAAAAATGTTATCTTCTGCTATTGTTCCTGTTCCTTATGAGTAGCAGTCTTGCAAGGGAAGCAAGAGCCGAGAACATTGCCGCCACATATGTGAGCGCCGCCGCTGTAAGAACGCCTTTTGCGCCCTTCATCTCATCATCGTCAAGGAAATGCTCTTCTCTGAGAACTTTAAGGGCACGTCCGCTGGCATTGAACTCCACAGGCAAGGTTATCGCCTGAAAAAGCACCACCGTGCAGAAAAGCAGGATACCTGCTGTAATAAGCACGTTACTTGAAAATATTATGCCAAGTATTACAAGGGGCGTCGAAAGATTGGAGCCGAACTGGGTTATGGGGATAATGGCGCTCCTTACCTTTATGGGGCCGTAGCCCTCCGCATACTGTACCGCATGGCCTGCCTCATGAGCCGCAACGCCCACAGCCGCCACGCTGTCATTGTTATAAACGCTGTCCGACAGGCGGATAACGTTGGCGCCAGGGTCATAATGGTCGGTAAGCTCGCCGTTTATATGCTCGATGCGGATATAGGAAAGTCCGTTCCTGTCCAGAATGGCTCTGGCAGCGTCCGCTCCCGTGTATCCTCTGCTGTTCCTCACTCCGCTGTATTTTGAAAAAGCGCCCTTTACCATCAGCTGTGCAATAAGGCTGAATATCAAGGCAGGAATGAGGATTATAATTGTCTGATCCCAGTACATGAAGCATTCTCCTTTAAATCAATAAATCAAAGCTTGTTTCCCCTGAGATAATCCGCTGTTTTCATGCGCTTGCCGCCATCTGACTGCACCTCGGTGAAGGTGATGCCGAAGCCGTCGCCGCATACAACGGTGAACTTGTCTTTGTCGCAAATATCCCCCGCAGCATAGCCCTCGTGACGCTTTCCGTCAAGCTCGCTGTGATATACCTTTAAGCGTCTTCCCGCTATCTGTGCCACAGCGCAGGGCCATGAGGAAAGACCTCTTATCTGATCGTGTATCTCTTTTGCCGTCTTGCTGAAGTCAATGGGGCAAAGCTCCTTGGTGAGCATTGGCGCATAGCATGACATCTCATCGTCCTGCGGCTGGGGGTGGATATCCCCTGTCTTTACAGCCTTTACCGTTTCAAGCAGCACGTCCGCACCAATTACGGCAAGCCTGTCATGAAGCTCGTCGGCAGTTTCGTTTATGCCGATCTCGGTGGCAGCCTTGATGAGCATATCGCCTGTGTCAAGACCCTCGCCCATTATCATAGAGGTAACACCGGTCTCGCTCTCGCCCTTGAGTATGCACCACTGAATGGGGCCGGCACCTCTGTATTTGGGCAGCAGCGAAGCGTGGATATTTATACAATATGTCTTAGGCAGGTCCAATATACGCTTGGGAAGTATCTTTCCGTAAGCCACAACCACAATAAGGTCGGGAGCAAGCTTTTTCAGCGTTTCATATGCTTCCTCAGCGTCATCGCCCTTTTTAAGGCTTGCAGGCTGATATACGGGTATATTCTGCGAGACCGCATATTCCTTTACAGGCGGCGGAGTGAGCTTGTAGCCTCTTCCCTTGGGCTTATCGGGCTGAGAAAATACCGCCGTAACGTTTTCACCGCTTTCCACCAGAGCTTTAAGGCAGGGAACGGCAAAATCGGGAGTTCCCATAAATACAATGTTCATCGTGGCACCGCCTTTCAAAAAACTTATTCTGCGCTCTTTACCTTAACTTTGAGCTTCTTTCTTGTTTTGCGCTCCTCCTGCATATCCTCGGGGCGCACAAATTCCTCAACTATATCAACGAAAAGCTGACCGTCCAGATGAGCGTTCTCGTGGCATACGCACTGAGCGCCCAGATCCTCGAACTCTCTTTCATACCAGTTTCCGTTTCTGTCCTGCGCTCTGAGCACAGCCTTTTTGGGGCGTGTTACATATCCCCACTTGTCGGGGCAGGAAAGGCAGCCTTCAACAACGTGCTGAGATCCGCTGGTTTTGAGTATCTCGGGGTTGATAGCCTCCACCTTGTCATCATCTCCAAGGTGCATGATGAATATGCGCCTGCACATTCCCACCTGAGGAGCGGCAAGTCCTACGCCCTCTGCCTTGTCAAGGGTCTCGTGCATATCGTCGAGAAGCGTTGCCAGCTTCTCGTCAAATTTTTCCACAGGACGGCAGACCTTTCTGAGAATAGGGTCGCCCTCAACATAGATATTGCGAAGTGCCATATTAACTTTCCTTTCAGTTACAGCGAAATATCGCCGTTCATATCAATAAAAACGGAAATCTTTCTCATCTGCCCCGCTGTTTCATTCCTGATACCGCTTATAAAGCTGCGGAATGCGGAATTGTTGCGGCATTTGATGATTATCCTGTAGCGGAATTTTCCGTTGATCTTTTCAAAAGTGCATTTTGACGGTCCAAGCACACGTATTGGCATCTTTTCCGCCATCTTCTCCACACCCTCGGCAATTTTCGCAGCAAAAAGCTCTGCCGCAGCCGAGACTTCCTTTTCATCAGCGCCCGAGAAGCCTATCACGCATATGTCGCAGAAAGGCGGATAGATAAGCGCCCGCCTCATGGCTATCTCCTGGCTGTAAAAGGCCGTATAATTCTGCTGTGCCGCAAGATTGATGACGTAGTGGTCGGGAACATAGGTCTGTATTATCGCCCGTCCCCCTGCCTTTGCTCTGCCGCTTCGTCCCACTACCTGAGTAATGAGAGAGAACGTCCGCTCATAGCTGCGAAAATCCCCCGAAAAGAGAGCCTTATCCGCATTGAGCACGCCTGCAAGGGTAACGTTGGGGAAATCCAGTCCCTTTGCTATCATCTGGGTGCCCACCATAATGTCATACTCCCCGTTGCCGAAAGCGGTGAACCGCTTGTCATATGCGTAGCGGGAATATGTGGTGTCAGCGTCCATTCGCAGGATACGGGCATTGGGAAAGAACTCCGCCAGCTCGTCCTCAAGCCGCTGAGTGCCCATTCCGCTGGCTTTCAGGTGAGTGCTGCCGCACTTGGGGCACTTCTGCACATAGTCCTCGGAATATCCGCAGTAGTGGCATATCAGGCGGTTGTTCACCTTATGATAGGTCATTGGAACGCTGCAGTTAGGGCAGGAAACAGGCTCTTTGCAGTCACAGCAGGAAATATAGGTGTGGTATCCTCTGCGGTTAAGGAGCAGTATGGACTGCTCTCCCCTTTCAAGATTGCCGTTGACAGCCTCGATAAGCTCGGTGCTGAACACCCGCCCCGTTCCCGTCATATCGACTATCTCGGCACGGGGCATCTCAGGCTTTCTGTAAGGGTCGGCGCAGTAGCGCTCGGGCATAACAAACAGCTTTGATCTTCCTCTAAGCGCATTGTAATAGCTTTCTATGGACGGCGTTGCCGACGCACACAGAAGCACGCTTTTATGATAAAGGCACCGCCTTGCGGCAGCGTCCTTTGCGTTGTATCTGGGGCTGGACTCGGATTTGTAAGTGCGTTCGCCCTCCTCGTCCACGATTATAAGCCCAATGTTGTCAAGGGGAGCAAAAACGGCGCTTCTTGTCCCAACGACTATCCTGCACTGACCTGACTTGACCCTCTTGTACTCGTTTGAGCGCATGGAAAGGGAAAGTCCGCTGTGCATAACAGCCACAGTCTCTCCGAAAAGCCCCCTGAAACGGTTGAGCGTCTGGGGAGTGAGAGATATTTCGGGAATGAGCATTATAACGTTTCTGCCCATGTTCAGCGTGTATTCTATCAGCTTTGCGAATACGGGAGTTTTTCCGCTGCCCGTAACGCCGAAAAGCAAAGCCGCAGCAGGCTTTTTCTCGGCTATCATCTGGGATATGCCCTCAAAAGCCGCCTGCTGGTAATGGTTCAGGGTTATTTTTGAGATATCGTCACGCTGCACCGCCTCGGGCGTTTTCAGCACATCATAGTCGAAAAGCTCCGCAGCGCCGCACTTGACCATATTCTTTACCACCTGAGCCGTGCAGCCGCACATATAGCAAAGCTCCTTGACGGAAGCGCAGCCCTCACGCTCAAGTATCTGAGCGGCGGCAGTCTGCTTTGGGGTGAGCTTTATACTGCCCTGTGCATATGCGTCGGTAAGGCGCACCATGCTTACGGTGTCGTCCTTCACCCTCTGCTTTGCAATGTCGGTTTCCTCAACAAAGCCGCCGGAAACAAGCTCGTTTGCAAGGGTAAGGTCGGAGGAAAGGATCATATCCAGCTCATCGCCGTCCTCCGCCTCGGCTGCGGACATATAAAGCCCCAGCGCCTTATCGGAGACCTGATCTTTCTTCGGCTTTTTTGCACCCAGGCGGTACTTGCTCACAAAGTTCACGCCAAGTCCAGGCGGGATAAGGGCACGGAACGCCTCAAAATAGGTGCAGAACACCGTATCTTTGAGCCACATGAGCAGCTCCAGCTGTTCTTCACCGATAACAGGCTCGCTGTCGATAACGGAGCTTATCTCCTTGCAGCCCTTGCCGTCGGAGACCTCCATACCCACCACGATGCCCGTCCTGCGGCGGTTTCCTCTGCCGAAAGGGACTATGACCCTTTTTCCAACAGAGACTTTGCCCTCAAGCTCAGGCGGAACAATGTAGCTGTAGGCAATGTCGAAAGCGTCATTTGTGCCGCTGACGCCCACCAGTGCAGTAATGCAGTCCACTTGGCTCAGACTGTGCCCTCTGTGGATTTGCCGGGTCTTACAGCAGGATCCTCAACGATAGAGAACTTGTGAGCCGCAAACTCGTCAACAGCAGTCTTAACAGGCTTTTCTTCAAGTATCTGATTGTTCTCGCTAAGCTCGTCAGCGATCTCTCTTGCACGCTTTGCAACGCCGATAACTACAGAATAGCAGCTTTCACCGTGAGTAGCGATCTGATTCATAGCAGGTCTTAACATAATAAATTACCTCCAAAATTATTTGTTTAATATTTCATCTATTGTTTCGGAAGAACGCTTTACGGTCATTTTCTCAGCCTTTACGACTGCAAGAAAATCAGCCACAGCGTCATCCAGATCGTCGTTGACTATGATATAATCATAATTGTGAGCCTTTTCTATCTCGCCCGCAGCCTCGCCCACACGCTTGTCTATGACCTCGGGAGTTTCGGTGCCACGCTTTTCAAGGCGGTGGCGGAGGGTTCCCAACGATGGAGGGAGAATGAACACGAACACAGCATCGGGGCATTTTTCCTTGATCTTCATAGCGCCCTGCACTTCAATTTCAAGTATAACGTCCTTGCCCTCTTCAAGCTTGTCGAAAACAGCCTTGCGGGGAGTGCCGTAGTAGTTGCCGCAGTAGCAGGCGTGCTCAAGCATACCGTCCTCAGCAATGAGCTTCTCGAAGCCCTCCTTGGTGAGAAAATGGTAGTTCACGCCGTCAACCTCGCCCTCTCTTGGGGAACGGGTGGTAGCGGATACGGAATAGTAGAAATTATCATTTTTGAGCACCTGTGCAAGAATAGTGCCCTTTCCGCAGCCTGACGGTGCGGAAACAACAATTAAAAGTCCTTTTGACATTTTAATGTTCCTTTCGGTGTGTATTTTAAGAGAATATGTTACTCCTCTTCCTCATCTTCCTCCGTGTCCTCGGCACGGCCGGAAATGGACGCAGGCGATGAAGCGGAGAGGATAACATGGTCGCTGTCCATAACAAGAACGGACTTGGTCTTTCTGCCGTAGGTGGCGTCAATGAGCATTCCTCTGTCACGGGCGTCCTGGATTATGCGCTTTATGGGCGCTGATTCGGGACTTACCACTGCCACAAGGCGTGAAGCCGAAACGGCATTTCCGTAGCCGATGGGAATAAGCTGCATATCTGTTCCTCCGTCCGTTATTCTATGTTCTGGATCTGCTCTCTTATCTTTTCGATCTCGGATTTAAGATCGACCACAAGCTTAGTAATGGCGATATCCTGTGCCTTGGAGCCGATAGTGTTTGCCTCACGGTTGAACTCCTGGATAAGGAAATCAAGCTTCCTGCCCACAGGCTCGCTGAGGCTGAGCATATCGTTCAGCTGCTTCAGATGGCTCTTTAGGCGGACAGTCTCCTCTGCAACGGCAGTCTTATCTGCAAAAATGGCAGCCTCGGTAACTATCCTCTGCTCATCAATATTCTTGTCGGCAAGCACCTCGCATAAACGTGCGTAGAGCTTGTTTCTGTAGCTTTCTGCGGAAATGGGGGAAAGTCTTTCTATCTCGAACACCATTTCTTCAATAGCGTCCGCTCTTTCAAGGACGTCCTCCTTCATCTTCTCGCCCTCGGTCTCACGCATCTTGATGAAGCAGTCGGAAGCCTTGTCGGCAACGGTCTTTACATCATTCCAGATGACCTCTTCATCCTCGGCAGTTTTTCTGACGGAGAAGATATCGGGCAGGCGGATAAGCTTTGAAAGAGTCAGGTCATCGGTAAGACCAAGCTCTTCGTTGGCGCTTCTGAGAGCATCAACATAGCCCTTGGCAACGCTCTTGTTGACCTCGATAAGCGCATCGCTTGTCTCCACAGCGGTGACAGTAACGCTCACCTCCACCTTTCCACGGGATATCTTTCCGCTTATGTAGCTCTTGAGTTTTTCCTCAAGGTAGCCGTAAGCTCTGGGAACACGGGCGGAAAATTCAAAATAGCGGTGATTTACGGAGCGGATCTCAACAATAATGTCTCTGCCGCTGATAATTTCCTCGGCTCTGCCGAAGCCTGTCATGCTCTTTATCATTGTAAATACTCCCTGAATCATTTATTTTTACGAACAGGTGCGAACCTATAGGCACGCACACGTACATTATGCCATAACTTATTTTATTATAGCACACTTTACGGCGTAAATCAAGCGAATACGAAAAAATATAATGGTTTTCGGTAAGTAAACAAATTGTGAACGGTAGTGGTGCAAATATGCAAAAAGGCTGCACCTTGCGATGCAGCCGTGACAGTCAGGATATTGTCCTGCCCTTGGACTTTTTCTTTTTGCCCTCGATGGGAGCTTCCTCGCCGCCCTTGTCAAGGAACACAGCGTCCTCGGCATCAAGGGGCTTGAGATAGTCATACTCAGGATTATCCTGACCCTTTTCCGCATAGAACGGATCTATAACGTACTTCTGGATAAGAGGATAGCTGTTGAAGATGACCACAAATCCCATAAAGCTCAGCGCCCACACGGGCACAAGGATAAGCGTCAGAGGACTTACCACCGTTCCGACAACGATTATCGCTGTGATAAGGAACAGGATAAGCAGTGTGATTATATTCTTTTTAAGCCCGAGGCAGGTAAGGAAAAAGGAATTTTTGATGATATTCTTGAACGAAAGCTCTGTAGCAACTATCATGGGGAATGCGTAGAAATTCATCATAAGCACTGTCAGCGCAAAGCTTACGGATATCACGCACAGGACATAGTAGATAGTTCCGCTGCCGCCCGACTGCTCCGCAGCTTTTGCCATGGCGGGATATACGTTCAGTGCGCATATGAGCGACACTCCGAACGCCACGTCGATAAGTCCAGCAGGGAGAGATTTTTTCCAGTTCTGGGAGAAGCCCTTCCAGAACTCGTGCCAGATGAACGTATCCTTATCCAGCTGATAGCACCGCAGCACCTTTGTCATGCCCGCTATGGCAGGACCAATGGTAACAACAGGGATACAGAACACAAAGGTCAGGAGACTCAGCTTGATAAGCTTCCAGAATCTTCCGAAATACATTTCCCAGAACAGGAAAAACGGTTTCTTTTTTGGGGCATTTTTGGATATGCCCGAGCCTGCTTTTTCATAGTCGGCTCCGAAGCCTAAGAATGACAATGACTACACTTCCTTAAATATTTTATTCCCCGTTTGATACTAAGCGCCAATTAAAAACCGGTTTTGTTGGTGCTTGGTTTAAAGCACTGCTGCCATAAGTCCACGCACCGCAGCTGCGGCGATGCCCGTAAGCAATATCAGCGCAAATTTTGCAAGATAAAGCCGCAGGCTGCCCTCGTCGGAGGCTTCGCCCGAAGCTCCGAATGACCTGCCCGAAATATAGGAGGACATTCTTATATTTTCCCTAGCCCCAAAAATGACCGTTACCATGCTCACAGCCTCAAAGGGAAGAATGTTCAGAGCAGCGCAGACATCTCCGCTTTTCATTGCGCAGGCAGCATATGCAGCCAGATACCCTGTGCCAAGCCCTTTAAAAAAGCACAGTATATATCCCATAGGCTGACCCGCAGCGGAAAGTCCGCCGAAAAAGAACATCAGAACGTATATCCCCACAGAGCAAAGGCTTGTCACAAAGGCGGACACAAAGCCGCCCCCGGCATTTATCTCCCCGCCGCTGTAGGTATATGCTCCAACAAACACCCCTGCCGCCGCAATAACTGTCAGCAGCATATAAAGCCGTCTGCCGGGGGACATCTCCCTTTCGGCAGGCAGTTCACGGGTCATGCGGCGCACTCTGTACCGCCGTCTTTTCTGAACATTTACGGTCATATTATCAATCGTCCTTTGTTTTGTATTTGCAGTATTGCTTATACAAAGCTTATGCGGACGACCGCAATAAAATTACTTTATTTTGAAAGCTCGTATGCTCTCTTTGTGCATCTCTCGCAGCAGTCCTTGACAACATCGGTAAGCTTGCCCTGATACAGTCCGTCAAGACCTGCAAGGGTGGTTCCTCCGGGAGAGGATACCATTTTGATAAGCTCGTCAATGGTCTTGCCCGACTCGGTCATCATCTTTGCGGAGCCGATAAGGGACTTTGCAAACAGCCTGAGAGCAGCGTCGCCGTCAATGCCGTTTTCCTTTGCGTAATCGATAAAGCCCTTGGCATACAGATAGATGAATGCAGGAGAGCTGCCGTTGATTGCGATGATCTCCTTCATCTTGTCCATGGGAACTACCTCAGCGATACCGCCTGTGGAGAAGATGCTCTTTACCACCTCAAATTCCTCGTCGGTGGTGTAGGTTCCCTTTGCAAGAGCGGTTGCGCCCTCGCCCAGCAGGAAAGGAGTATTGGGCATTACGATAACGGTATGCACCTTGTCCTTTGTGGTCTTCATGATGTACTCTTCCGTGATGCCTGCTGCGATGGATACGATGACTGTATCCTCCTTAACGTGATCGGCAAGCTTGGGGAGAACGGAATCAAACACCTGAGGTTTTATTGCAAGGAACACATATTTGCACTTGTCGCATATCTCGCCCTCGGAGGAAACAGCCTTTACGCCCTGCTTTTCAAGCTCGGCAAGCTTTGCAGCGTCGAGGTCGTATGCGTATATTTCCGCTTCTGACTTGTATGCTGCGGCAATTCCTCTGATAATGGCGCCGCCCATATTTCCAGTGCCGAGAAAACCAACTTTTATCATAAGTCAAGCTCCTTTTTATTTTGCCTGCCCGTACTGCGACCGCACTCTGCAATACGCTGCCTGAGCCGCAGGCACCGTCATAGACAGAAGTGCCACGTCAATGGGGAACTGTCCCAGATTTTTCACAACTCTCGGGAGTATCCAAACAAAGAATCCGTTCATCATGGTCTCGTTTGCTCCAAGAAGAGTAAAATCGGGATTTACGTAGAGTGTGTATATAAAGTACGAATTAAGGCATATGTTGCAGATGAGTATTACCGAAAATCTTGCCAGTGCAACTCTGAGAATATCGCTCCACTGGGGCTTAATGGTCTGCTTGTAAAGGAATATGCCGTAGATGATGCCCGAAAGAATGACCACCAGCGCCAGCTCTATGCTGTAGCCTCTTGCCGACTTGTTGTCGATAAGGAAGCCGATAAGGTCAAGGGCAAATGTGGACATTCCGCACACCACGGGGCCGTAAAGCAGTCCGATAAGGCTTATGGGTATGCAGGTGAACACTATTCTGAGATCCGGTGTTACCTGTATCGCCAGCGAGCGGATAGCTATCGCCATTGCAAGCAGCATACCTGTTGTGGCGATAGTCCTCAGATTTTTCAGCGATTTTGCCGACTCGGCAAATAAATTAAAAAAGCTTTTCATTATAGAACCTCCTTAAAATAATGCGCAGCTCTCTTGCCTTGTGCATTATATCTGAGGAGAATGAAAAGCTCCTTTTGTATAATGCATTCAGCGGGATGCGATGACTGTACCGCATTTCCGCTTTTCAGCGGAAAATTTCGTCCCCGACACAACTCCCCGTTGTCGGGACACTGCGGTGCCTGTATTCAGGCTCCAAACGCACAGTCATCTACTCTGTAATGCGTGATTTTTTTAGAATGTGATCTCGTTGCAGACTCTGTAAAGCTCAGTATCAAAGGGCTTCTTCATAGCAAGAGCTTCCTGGATATCAACGTCGATGATCTTGTTATCCTTCATGCCTACGACTCTGTTTGTAGCGCCGCTGTCGATAAGCTCAACAGCACGGTAGCCCATCTGGCTTGCAGCAACTCTGTCTCTCAGGGTAGGCATACCGCCTCTCTGAACGTGACCGAGAACTGTAAGTCTGGTCTCAATGCCTGTAAGCTCCTGGATTCCCTTGGTGATGCCCTCAGAGTTGTTAACGCCCTCGGCAACAACAACGATGAAGTGCTCCTTCTGAGCCTCATGTGCCTTCTTGATCTTTTCTGCGATAGCATTCATATCATAAGGCATCTCGGGAGTGATGCAGGCAATAGCACCTGAAGCGATGGCAACGTTAAGAGCGATCCAGCCTGCATTTCTGCCCATTACCTCAACAACAGAGCATCTGTCGTGGGACTGGCTGGTGTCTCTCAGCTTGTCGATCATTTCCATAGCGGTGTTCATTGCAGTATCGTAGCCAATAGTGTACTCGGTACACTGGATATCGTTATCAATGGTTCCGGGGAGACCTATGCAACGGATATTGCCCAGACGGGAAAGATCTGCAGCGCCTCTGAATGAACCGTCGCCGCCGATTACAACAAGACCTTCCATATTAAGGCTCTTGCACTTTTCAGCAGCCTTGAGAATATATTCCTCCTGCTTGAATTCGAGACATCTTGCGGTGTAAAGGATAGTGCCGCCTCTCTGAATGATATCTGAAACGTCACGGCAGCTGAGTTCAACGCATTCGCCATGAAGCAGACCGTTGTAACCTCTCTGGATACCGATAACTCTGTATCCCTTGTTGATAGCAGCTCTTGTTACGGCTCTTACAGCCGCATTCATTCCGGGAGCGTCGCCTCCGCTTGTTAATACGCCAATAGCCTTCTGCATAATTCTTTCCTCCGATTTTTTATAATCAGCGGCAATATGCTTTAACAAAGCCCTGCCGCCTTTCAGACAAAAATATAGAAAACGTTTTACGTTCCTCTACTATTTTACACATATCGCCCCTCTTTGTCAAGGGGGGAATGCTTATTTTCTGTAAACTTTCACAACATTAAAGCGCTGACGCACACCCAGATGTGCTAAATCACAACCGAAAGCGCCGTATTTTCCGTTCCCGCGGCCTCAGACAGCTCCTCTATCAGCTCCGCCGATATGCCGCAGGTCTTTATCTCCCTGTGGGCAATGGTTCGGCTGATGTCGGAAAACCTGAACAGCACGGGCGAGCTGCCTTGGTGCTTTCGCAGGATATCGGTGCAGGCGGAGATTATATCCCTGTCGGTGCTTTTGCACCTTATAAACAGCTTGCCGCCGCATACCTTCTTTGTAAACTCCTCCTCCGAAAGTATCCTGTCCGCCAGAATGTTTATTCCGCCGTCCCTTGAGGGCGAAAGCCTGCCCTCGATGTAAACACGCCTGCCGCTTTCAAGCAATGGCTTTGCGGTCACATATACCGACGGGAACACTACGCACTCACTTTCGCCGCTCATATCCTCCACGGAAAGGAAAGCCATCTCTCCGCTTTTGGCAGCGTGCTTTTTTACCCCCGTAAGAGTGCATACGAAAGCGGTCTTTGCGCCCTCTTTAAGCTTCATCGCCGATGCGATATCGGGCAGGCGCATTGCCTGAGCCAGTGTGCGCATATTTTTAAGAGGGTGCCCCGAAATGTAAATGCCCAGTATCTCCTTTTCCATTTCCAGCAGCTCGGAGGAACTGAACTCATCACTTTTGGGGAGGGTGCTTTCGATATCCGCCGCAGAGCTTCCGCTGTCGGACATTCCGAAAAAGTCCAGCTGGCCCTCTATAGTGCCCCTTGAATAATCGGCGCAGGCATTTGCGATAAGGTCATAGTTTTCAAGCATCTGCCGCCTGTTGAGGGCAAAGCCGTCCAGCGCCCCGCATTTTATAAGGCTCTCGGCACATCTGCGGCTGAAATCATGACCGTTCATTCGTTTTACAAGGTCGGTGAGGCTCACGTATCTGCCGTTTTTCTCACGCTCTTCTATTATCTCGCTTATCATTCCCCTGCCGAGATTTTTCGCCGCCAGCAGTGAAAAGCGAATGCCGTCCTCTGCGGCGGTAAAGCCCATATCGCTTTCGTTGATGTCTGGGCGGAGTATCTTCACCCCATGCCTGCCGCACTCGGAGATATATTCCATGAGCTTGCCCGTATATTCCGTAAAGGCGGACATAAGCGCCGCCATATATTCCTTATAGAAGTGGCATTTTAGGTACGCCGTTCGGTATGCCACCACCGAATAAGCCGCCGCATGGGACTTGTTGAAGGCATAGGAAGCAAAGCCCGCCATCTCGCCGAAAACGTCCTGAGCCACCTTTTCGGGCACGTTGTTCTTCACCGCTCCCGCAATGAAGATATCCCGCTCCTTTTCCATAACATCGTGCTTTTTCTTTGCCATGGCACGGCGCACAAGGTCGGCTCTGCCATAGGAATAGCCCGCCATTTTGCGGCAAATCTCCATTACCTGCTCCTGATAAACTATGCAGCCGCATGTAACGTCCAGGATATCCTTTAAAATGGGGTGAGCATAGGTTATCTTTTCGGGGTGACGGCGGTTTTCAAGGTACTTTGGAATGCTGTCCATAGGTCCGGGACGGTAAAGTGACAATGCCGCAGTCAGATCCTCTATCGAACGGGGTCTGAGCTTCATCAGAAGGCTTGTCATGCCGCCGCTTTCAAACTGAAACACGCCCGACGTATCCCCTGCGGAAAGCATTGCAAAGGTCTCGGTATCATCATCGGGGACTTTTCTTATATCAAAGTCGGGGATATGCTTCCTTACCGCCTTTTCGCAGTCATGGATAATGGTAAGGTTGCGAAGCCCCAGAAAGTCCATTTTGAGCAGTCCCACGCTTTCAAGGGCTGTCATGGTGTATTGTGTGGCAACCACGCCGTCACGGCACACCAGCGGAACATAATCGCTGACGGGAGCATCGCATATAACAACTCCCGCCGCATGGGTGGAGGTGTTTCGTGGCATTCCCTCAATGGAGCGTGCCGTGTCTATAAGCTCATGCACCTTCATATCGGTCTCGTAAAGACTTTTAAGCTCCGCAGAACCATCAAGCGCCTTGTCAAGAGTCATATGCAGCGACTGTGGGATAAGCTTTGAAACTGTGTCTCCCACGCTGTAAGGCAGGTCGGACACACGGGCAATATCACGTATGGCAGCCTTTGCCGCCATGGTTCCGAAAGTAACTATCTGCGCCACCCTGTCACTGCCGTACCGCCTGATAACATAGTCAATGACCTCCTGCCGCCTTTCGTAGCAGAAGTCGATATCAAAATCGGGCATGGAAACTCTTTCGGGGTTGAGGAAACGCTCAAACAGCAGATTGTATCTGATAGGGTCAATGTCCGTGATGCCAATGCAGTACGCCGCAAGGGAACCTGCTCCCGAACCACGTCCCGGGCCTACGGGGATATCCTTGCTTTTGGCGTATGCGATAAAATCCCACACAATAAGATAGTAGTCGGTGTAGCCCATCCTGACCACCACGTCCAGCTCATATTCCAGCCGTTCTTTTATCTCGGGGGTGATGTTATCATAGCGCTTTTTAAGCCCCATATGGCACATATTCCTGAAAAAAGTCTCATTGTCTGCGCCTATCTGCTTCTGTTTTTCGGAAAGGTCAAAGCGTGGGAGCTTCAGCTTGCCGAACTCCATTTCAAAGGAGCACATCTCCGCAATTTTTGCGGTGTTCGCCACAGCATCGGGTCTGCCTCGGAAAAGGGGAAGCATCTCTTCCTCGCTTTTAAGGTAAAATTCATCGTTGGGAAAGGCAATGTTCAGCCTGTCCGCCAGAGTGGTATTGGTCTGGATAGCAAGCAAGACCCTCTGCACCCTTGCATCTTCCCTGCGCACATAATGAGCGTCATTTGTGGCGGCAAGGGGGATATTGGTCTGCGCCGAAAGCCTGTAAAGGGCAGGGAGAATTTTTGCGTCCTCAGGAGTGGAATGGTTCTGCACCTCGATATAATAGTTGCCTGCGCCGAAAATATCGTTGTATAAAAGAGCTGTCTGCTTTGCCTTTTCAAAGTCGCCCTCGGCAATATACCTTGGCACTTCTCCCGCAATACAGCCCGAAAGACAGACAAGCCCCTCGGAATGTTCCCTGAGAAGCTCCAGGTCAACTCTCGGCTTGCTGTAAAAGCCCTCGGTATAGCTCAGCGACACCATTTTTATAAGATTTTTGTAGCCCTTTTCATTTTTGCACAGCAGTATAAGATGATACGGGTGGGAATCCAGCCCGAAATCCTTGTCAAACCTTGTCCTGCGGGCAACATAAACCTCGCAGCCGATGATAGGCTTTATTCCCTGAGCTTTGCACTCGTTGTAGAAATCCACAGCCGCAAACATATTTCCGTGATCGGTCACGGCAAGGGCAGTTTGCCCCATTTCCTTTGCACGGCTCACCATATCCTTTATGCGGCAGGCGCCGTCAAGCAGGCTGTATTCGCTGTGAACATGAAGATTTACAAACATATGACGGCTCCTTTCACATATTTAATGTCCCATGATATTATCCCCGAATGGCGCAGGACATATTATTTCCGCAATATAATATCCGTCCTCCGCAGGGATATCCATTTTCTCCGTAATATCAAACATATAAAAGTGCTCCTCCGCTTCGGAAGCGGGATATACAGAAGCACTTCCCACATTGGAAAGCTCCTTTTCTATCCCCCGTGGTCCGTTGGTGCGCACCACAAAAAGCAGCTGATTTTCCGTGTGATTTCCCGTTCCGCTTGTGTTGCCCGTGTAAACACAGCTTCCGCATATTTTGCCGCCCATATCGACTATGTACCGCTTTGCCCTGTCCGCACGGATATGCCCGTCCGCAATGTTCACTGCCGCACCGATAAGCTGAAGCGCACATATTATTATCGGCAGTGCCGCAATGATGACAAGTACCGTCTTTGCCGCTTTTTTCATATTATTCCTTTCCTGCCCTGCTCCTGTCCTCACGTATCTGGTCGGCTATCTCCATAAGCTTTTTGAGCCTGTGATTTGCCCCCGAACGTCCCACAGGCTTGTCAAGCATCTCGCCCAGCTCTTTAAGGGAAACATCGGGATTTTCCAGCCGCAGCTCCGCCATGTTCCGAAGCTCGGGGGTAAGGCTCTCCAGTCCCTCGGTGTTCATTATGTACTCAATGTCCTCTATTTGCTTTTCGGAAGCTTTGAGGGTCCGCTCGATATTTGCCGCATCGCAGTTTGCTATGCGGTTTGCCTTGTTGCGCACGTCTTTGAGAATTTTCACGTTCATCAGCTCGATGGAGGATTTTGTGGCACCCATGAGGGTAAGCATATCCTCAATATCCTCGCTGCCCTTGAAATACAGCACGTAAAGCCCTTTGCGCTCCACGTATTTTGACATTATGCCCAGCCGTTCCAGCAGTTTTTTCAGATCGGTGCAAAGCTCCTCAAAGGGCACCGCAAATTCCAGATGATACTCCTTTATCGGCTCGGTAACGCTTCCGCATGAAATGAACGCCCCTGCAAGGAACGCAAAGACGTTGTTATTGTCTATGATATCCTCCTGAATGCGGTGTATGAGCTTGCTGGAAGATATCCTGAAACGGAATATCAGCTCTTCCCTGTCAGGCTCGGCAGGAACTGTAAGGCTGTAGAGCGATGAGCCGTTTTTCTTTTTTGTCTCGTTTATGGCAACAGTGCCGCTCCTGCCGATTATCTTGTCGGAAAGCCTTGAAAACATATCCGCCGCCAGGCGGTTTTCTGTCTGGAACTGTATCTCCTCCGCACCGAAACGGCGGCAGAAGAGCAACATTCCGTAAAGGCAGGCATATTCCTTGTCACGGTCGGTTATAACAGAGCAAAGCTCCTCCTTTACGCTTTGTGAAAATGACATCTTATCCCTCTTTCATTGCTTCCAAATTACAGCTTTCCGACCTCGATATCCCTGTGGCACACTCTTGATTTAACGCCCTTGTCATCAAGATAATGATAGATATTTTCCGCAAAGGTAACGCTTCTGTGCTTTCCGCCGGTGCAGCCGAATGCGATGACAAGAGAGGTCTTTCCCTCGTGGCGGTACAAGGGGAGAAGGAAGTCGATAAGGTCTTTGAGCTTTTTGTCAAGCTCCTTGGAGCTGTCAAAGCTCATAACATAGTCCCTTACGCAGCTTTCAAGCCCTGTGTGCTTTTTAAGCTCGGGGATATAAAAGGGGTTTGGCAGGCATCTTACATCGAAAACAAGGTCAGCCTCACGGCAGTTTCCGTACTTGAAGCCGAAGGACATTACCTTGACGGACATTCTGTCGTCGGGATTATCCATAAAGAGGTCAAAAATAGTCTCTCTCAGCTGGGCAATGGTCATGTCGGAGGTGTCTATGGTGTAGTCGGAAGCCTCTCTGATGTGGGAAAGTATGCCTCTTTCCATGGTTATAGCCTTTTGCAGGCTGCCGTGGGACTGTTCGTCCAGCGGGTGACGGCGGCGTGTCTCCTTATAGCGCTTGATAAGTACCTCGTCCGATGCGTCAAGGAAAAGCACCTTTACTTCAAGTCCCGATTTTCTGAGATAATCAAGGCTGCTGTCCAGCTCATAGAAAAGCTCACCGCCACGGATATCGGTAACTATAGCCACCTTGCTCATATGTCCGTGGGATTTTACGCAGATATCTGCGAATTTCGGTATAAGCTGGGGAGGGATATTATCTATGCAGTAGTAGCCGATATCCTCAAGAGCGTTCACCGCACCCGATTTGCCTGAGCCTGAAAGACCCGTAACTATCAAAAAATTCATAATATCCTCCATTCCGCCTGTTTATGCAGGGCATATGTTTATGCCGGACATAAACGACATAACTATATCATTATATAAGATTACCACAAATCGGCTAAGAAATCAACAGGACAGGGCAAGTTATTTTTGAACATTAAACATAGCGTTTTCACCTGAGTTTCACCGTATTAACGTATTACTCTCATAAATTTTATAACAAATCGGCGTAATGTTCACAAAAAAATAATAATTTGATATCCTATATTAAATGAATATTGAAAAGAAAAGGTATATAATTTTTTTATATAGTCTTTTTTTGATAAATTTTGTAATTTTTGTTATTTTTACGGGAGAAAATGAGATGGAGATTTTAAAGCAGCGAATTTTAAAGGACGGCGTTGTAAAAGAGGGAAACGTCCTTAAAGTGGATAAGTTCCTCAATCACCAGATGGACGTTAAGCTTTTTAACGACATCGGCGAGGAATTTGCAAGGCGTTTTGCGGGTCTGGGCGTAAACAAGATACTTACCATCGAGGCTTCGGGTATCGGCATCGCCTGCATCGCAGCCCAGCATTTTAACAACTGTCCCATTATCTTTGCCAAAAAGACCCTCAGCCAGAACCTTGACGGTCAGATGTACATCACTCAGGTAAAGTCCTACACAAAGGGCGTTACTTATGATGTAATGGTCTCAAAGAAATACCTCGGCAAGGGCGATAAGGTCCTTATCATTGATGATTTCCTTGCAAACGGCTGCGCTCTTATGGGTCTTATACATATCGTCGAGCAGTCAGGCGCCGATCTGGTAGGCGCAGGCATCGTTATTGAAAAGGGCTTCCAGGTGGGCGGACAGACTATCCGTGACATGGGAATAAAGCTGGAATCCCTTGCAATAATAGATTCCATGGACGACGGCAAGATCGTGTTCAGAGATTAACGCAAAAGGCGTTAATATAGCTGTTATAACTGACAGCGTACAGGAAAAAAGTTTTATGGAGGAAGAAAAATGAAGAAAAACCGCTTTCTGGCACTTGCTCTCTCAGCGCTCATGTCTGCATTCGCATTAACTGCCTGCACAACAGCCGCTGACGATACAGCAAATGCAGGCACAGACGCAGCAGGCTCCGACGGAGCTGACACAGCTGCTGTTCAGACACTCACCTATGACGATGTAAAGATCGGCGTTATCCACATCGGCAACCCTGCTGACGGCTCCGGATATACATACGCTCACGATCAGGGTATCGTAGGTATGCAGCAGGAGCTTGGTCTCAGAGATGACCAGATCGTAAGAAAGAACAACGTAAGCGACAGCGACCCTGCCGCAACCGAAACAGCTATCCGTGAGTGCATCGAGGAAGGCTGCAACATCATCTTCGGCACAAGCTGGGGCTACATGGACAAGATGGAGTCTCTGGCAGCTGAGTTCCCCGACGTTTACTTCTGCCACGGCACAGGCTACAAGAACAACGGCACTAACCTCAACAACTACTTCGGCAGAATCTACCAGGCAAGATATCTTTCCGGTATCGTTGCAGGTATGAAGACCGAGTCCAACCTCATCGGCTACGTTTCCGCAATGGGCGTTGAGAACTCCGAGTGCACAGGCGGCATTGACGCTTTTGCAATGGGCGTTTATTCCGTAAATCCCGACGCTAAGGTTTATGTAAAGGTAACAAACAGCTGGTACTCCCCCACAGAGGAGACAAACGCTGCCAAGGCTCTTCTTTCCGAGGGCTGCGACGTTATCGCTCAGCACTGCGATACCCCCAACCCCCAGCTCGAAGCTGAGAGCGCAGGCAAGTGGGGCGTAGGCTACAACACCGATATGTCCAAGGACGCTCCCAAGGCTACCCTTACTTCCACTATCTGGCACTGGGACGCTTACTACACCTATCAGGTAAAGCAGATCGTTGACGGCGGCTGGACCTGCGAGAACTACTACGGCGGCATGGCTGACGGTCTCGTTGATATCTCTCCCCTCAATATGGACATCTGCACCGATGAGATGCAGGCAGCTGTTGACGCAGCAAAAGCAAAGATCATGGACGGTTCCTTCAACGTATTTGACGGCGTTATCGAAACAAACGACGGTCAGACCGTAGGCGAGGAAGGCTCCACTCTCGACGATGCAACCATCACAGGCGGCATCAACTGGTACTTCAAGACTGTTGAAGTAAAGTAATCGCTAATAAAACCAAACAGAGCGGCAGGATTTATATTATATTGATTCTGCCGCCCTATTTTTATGGTATCCATGAGAAAACGGCAGCTGATACCGCCGCTTTCTGATGAATATCAAACTGAAAAGGAAAGGAAGATCATATGAGCGGGAATGAGATCGCCGTAAAATGCAGCGGGATAACAAAGACCTTCGGCGGCGTTGTGGCAAACGACGATATAAATCTCGAAGTAAAATACGGCGAGATACTGGCTCTTCTGGGCGAGAACGGCTCGGGCAAAACAACTCTTATGAATATGCTCTCGGGCATCTATCACCCCGACAAGGGCACCATAGCCATTTCGGGCAAAACTGTTGCCATAAATTCACCCAAGGACTCCATTGCACTGGGAATAGGCATGATACATCAGCACTTCAAGCTGGTGGAGGTGTTCACCGCAGCGGACAACATCGTTGCAGGCACAAAGGGCAGCCTTAAAGGCAAGGGAGCTGTAAGGGACGAGATAAACAAGATATCCGAACAGCTGGGACTGGAAGTTGACCCCGACAAAAAGGTATATAATATGTCCGTCAGCGAAAAGCAGACGGTGGAGATACTTAAAGTCCTTTACAGAGGTGCAAAAATACTTATCCTTGACGAGCCTACCGCCGTGCTTACCCCTCAGGAAACGGAAAAGCTCTTTGCTATCCTTAAAAAGATGAAAGCTCAGGGCTGTGCCATTATCATCATCACCCACAAGCTGGACGAGGTAATGGAGATATCCGACAGAGTTACCATTCTCCGCAAGGGAAAGAGCGTTGAAACGGTGCAGACCGCCGAAAGCAGTGAGAAAAAGCTCACCGAGCTTATGGTGGGCAAGCCAGTTGACCTTTCCATCGAGCGCCCCGAGCCTGAGAATGTAACACCCATACTCAATGTAGTTGACCTGACGGTAAAGAACTCCGAGGGAAGCATCGCCCTCAACGACGTAAGCTTTGTCATCAACAGGGGCGAGATACTGGGCGTTGCAGGCATCGCAGGCAGCGGTCAGAAGGAGCTTTGCGAGACTATCGCAGGTCTCCGGAAGATAGAAAAGGGCGCTGTGCTTTATAACAAGGAAAACATCATCGGCAAAACTCCAAAGCAGATAATAGAGCTTGGCATAAGCATGAGCTTTATCCCCGAGGACCGTCTGGGAATGGGTCTGGTGGCTTCCGCAGGAATGACGGACAATATGCTTCTGAAAACCTATAAAAAAGGAAAGTTCTGCTTTGTGGACAGAAAGCCTGCAAGAGCGCTCTCCAAGGAGCTTATCGACAGCCTTGAGATAAAGACAGCCTCCACCGAGCAGCCCGTAAGAATGCTTTCGGGCGGAAATGTTCAGAAAGTTCTGCTGGGACGTGAGATACACAGCCAGCCCGACCTGCTCATAACCGCATATCCCGTAAGAGGTCTGGACATCAACTCCTCTTACATGATATACTCCCTGCTCAACGAGCAGAAAAAGAAAAACACTGCCGTGCTGTTCATCGGCGAGAGCCTTGACGTTCTGCTGGAGCTGTGCGACAGGATAATGGTGCTGTGCCACGGAAAGATAACGGGCATATGCGACGCAAAGAAGCTTACAAAGGAAAAGATAGGCCTTATGATGACAGGCTCAACTATGGAGGAGGTAATGGGCGATGAGTGAGGCTAAAGCCATAAAAAAAGAACCCCTTATCAGAATTGCCAAAAGAGCCGAGCGCTCCAACAGGGAAAAGCTGGTTTTAAGGCTTCTCTCCGTGCTTCTTGCCATATGCGCAGGCGGAATTTTCATTCTGATACTGGGTAAAAATCCGTTTCTTTACTACAGCAAGATGGCTGCGGGAGCATTCATAGGCAAGAACCAAAAAAATCCCATGATGCCTTTCCGTGAGACCATAAAGATAATGATACCCCTGCTCATATCCTCTCTGGGCATAACGCTGGCGTTCAAGATGAAATTCTGGAACATTGGCGCAGAGGGTCAGATAATCATGGGCGGCATATTCGCTTCATACTTTGCACTTTTCCACTATGACCTGCCCCATTATCTGCTGTTCATACTCATGTTTATAGCGGCAATGATAGGCGGCGGACTTTACGGAATGATACCCGCATTCTTTAAGGCAAAGTTTGATACAAACGAAACTCTGCTGACGCTGATGCTAAACTACATCGCCCTGTACATTATCGACTGGCTGACAAAGGGCGCTTGGCAGGATCCCGAATCAAAGGGCTACCCCAAGATAGCGACCTTTGACAAAAACGCTTGGCTTGACTCGCTGGGCGGCATTCAGATCGGCTGGGTAATAGGTCTTGTGCTGGCGGCAGTTATATTCGTATATCTCCGATACACCAAGCAGGGCTATGAGATAATGGTAGTTTCCGACAGCCACGCCACTGCAAGATACGCCGGCATGAACCCCGGAAAGATAACCATTAGAACAATGTTCCTCAGCGGCGCTGTCTGCGGAATCGCAGGCATGGTGCAGGCGTGCGGAACAGAACATACCCTTTCCAGATCGGTAGCAGGCGGCGTGGGCTTCACAGCAATCATCGTTGCATGGCTTGCAAACCTCAGCCCCGTAGGCATTGTGATAGTTTCCTTCCTCTTTGCAGTGCTCCAGAAGGGAAGCACGGTAGTTTCCTCCGAATTTAATCTGTCACCCTACTGCTCACCCGTATTGCAGGGAATAATCCTGTTCTTCGTGCTGGGCTGCGAGTTCTTTATCAGATATAAATTCATCTTCCGTCATAAGGAGGAAAAGTGATATGGAAAGACTTATTGCATTTCTTGCTCATGCGGTATATATGGGCACTCCCCTGCTTTTCGGCACTGTGGGTGAGATACAGAACGAGAAGTCGGGCCACCTTAACCTGGGCGTTGAGGGCATTATGGCTATGGGAGCCTGCGCAGGCTTTATGACCGCCTACAAAACGGGCAGCCTTGTGCTGGCGCTGATAATGGCTTTTATTGTCGGAATGGCAGTTTCGCTAATCTACGCATTCCTTACCATCACCATGATGGCAAACCAGAACGTTACGGGTCTTACCCTTACCATTTTCGGCACAGGTCTTTCAAACTTCATCGGCGAGCAGATGATAACCGCTTCGGAAACAGGAAACCTGAAGCTGCCCGAAAATGTATCGGCAGCGCTGAAAAACATTAAGATTCCTCTGCTTGGCGATATCCCCGTGCTGGGCGGTGTGCTTTTCAACCAGAACATATTCACATATATCAGCATCGTAATTGCGATAATCATGTTCATCTACCTGAACAAGACAAAAACAGGTCTTAACCTGAGGACTATCGGCGAAAGTCCCGCAGTTGCGGACGCTGTGGGAATAAACGTTGTGAAGTACAAGTACATCAACGTGCTTATCGGCGGCGGAATATGCGGCATCGGCGGAGCGTTCTGCTCAATGGTAATAAACGGCGGCGTTTGGATGGCAAACAGCGTAAACGGACTGGGCTGGATAGCCGTTGCGCTGGTAATATTCGCAGTATGGAACCCCGCAAAGGCAATATACGGCGCATACATCTTCGGCGCATTCATGGTGCTGAAATATTACTTCCCCAAAGACCTGGGATTTACCGTTCCCGAATCATTCTTTGATATGCTCCCCTACCTTGTAACGGCGCTGGTGCTTGTCATCACCTCCGTAAAGAAGTCCAAGGAGCGTTCACAGCCAGCTTCCTGCGGCGTGAACTATTTCCGTGAGGAAAGATAAATATAAACAGCAAACCGCCGTATCGGATCTTTCCGATACGGCGGCATTTTTAGAACCTGTCTTCACAAGCATATGCGCACGTCTTTTCGGCAAATTTTGCCGCAGACTGCGTTAAAAATCCTTGCCGGGCGAAAGCCCGCCTGCGGATTTTTGCCTACTCTGCAACAAAATTATGCTCGAAAATCCGCACACATTTCTTATGAAGACAGGTTCTTATTTATCCAAGCCCTTTTGCACATAAGGCGTTTTAAGAAATCTATGGTAAAAGATAAATCCGACTGTGGTTGTGATGATCTCCGTAACAGGGAATGTGAGCCAGAACCTTTCCAGTCCGAACCGTGAGAAGATATATCCCAGCGGAACGAACAGTATGACCGTTCTTATAACTGTCAGCAATGAGCTTTTCACGCTGCTTCCCACCGCCTGAAAGAACACGGGGAAAATAAGCGACGTAACCATGGGGATAAAGCTTATGCCGATTATCCTGAGCCCGAATGTTCCTATCGCCACCACCTGCTCGTCAGAACTGAACACCCTCAGCATCTGCTCGGGGATAACTGCAAAACATAATGTTCCCAGCGACATAAGCGCTATGCCGAATATGACCGAGGCGGACAATGTCTTTTTGCAGCGCTCGATATTGTGCGCCGCATAGTTGAAGCTTATTACAGGCACTATGCAGGTCTGCATTGCTCCAAGGGGGATAAAGAAGAAGGTCTGCCACTTGTAGTAAAGTCCCAGCGCTGTGACTGCCTGATCCGAAAAGCCTGAAAGTATGAGGTTAAGTCCAAGAATATAGAACGTGTATGCGGACTGCATAAGGATATTCGGCGTGCCAAGAGCGAATATGCGCTTTATGTATGCAGGGTATTTTCTCCTGTCGGGAGACCTGCGGAAGCCTTTTTTCATAACAACCAGCGCCGCAGCTATCTGACCCGCAACTGTGGCGGCAGCCGCTCCCGATATGCCCATTTTGGGAAGCCCGAACATTCCGAAAATAAGCAGAGGGTCAAGGATAATGTTGGTGATCGCACCTATTATCTGCGCCGCCATAGGCGTTTTCATATCGCCGTGAGCCTGCAGGATCTTTGTCCACACGCTTTCAAGGAAAAGCCCGAAGCTGAACACGCACACTATCCTGCCGTATGCGATAACATCGGCAATGACCGCAGGCGAGTCGGTGGACATTTTTGCATATGCGGGCATTATTGCATAGCACACAGCGGCAAACAGCAGCCACATCACCACAGCCAGCGGAGTTCCCACTCCTGCATACTCGTCGGCTTCCTTTGTTCCGCCCGTGCCAAGCTTTGCTGCCATGGCGGTGTTTATTCCCACACCTGTTCCCACAGCAAAGGCTATCATCAGCAGCTGTATGGGATAGATCATTGAAAGGGCGGTAAGTCCCGAATCGGAAGCCCTGCCAACGAAAAAGCTGTCAACTATGTTATAAAGCGCCTGAATAAGCTGCGCCAGCATTACAGGCGGAGCAAGCTTCAGCAGAACTTTGCTTATCTTCTCCTTGCCAAACAGTTCGTTTGTATCCATTTTATGACCATTCCTTTCGGAAATAATATGCAGCTTTAATATAATATCACATCAGCATAAATATTTCAAGCTGTGCCGACGCTGCTTGATGTGAACTTTATTCAATTAAAATTCCCGCAAATCATTGACATCAATGTTACAATAGTGTTATAATCATTAAAAGACATTTTTGGGGGTAATTATGGCTATCATAGGAATTGATCTGGGAACTACAAACAGCCTTGCCGTATGCTACAGGAACGAAAAGGCTGAGATTATAAAAAACAGTCTGGGAGATAACTATCTTCCCTCTGTTGTCAGCATTGACGACAATGGCGAGATACTTGTGGGCAGGGTGGCAAAGGAGCGGCTTATATCCCACCCCAGCGCCACAGCGGCAGAGTTCAAGCGGATAATGGGTCTGCGCCAGACCGTAACTCTCAGCGGACGGAGCTTCTCTCCCGAGGAGCTGTCCTCCCTTGTGCTGCGCAGGATAAAGGAAGATGCGGAAGCCTATCTGGGCGAGCCTGTGACCGAGGCTGTCATCAGCGTGCCCGCATATTTTGACGATAACTGCCGAACCGCCACCAAGCTTGCCGCAAAGCTTTCCGGTATTTATGTTGAAAGGCTGGTAAATGAGCCATCCGCCGCAGCACTTGCCTATCAGGCACGCCACGGCTTCGGGGAAGGCACATATATAATAGTGGATTTCGGCGGAGGCACCCTTGATATCTCCATAGTCGATTCCTTTGACAGCGTTATGGAGATACTTGCCGTTGCAGGCGACAATCATCTAGGCGGTAAGGACTTTAACGAAGCCATTGCCTACTACTTCTGCAAGGAAAACGGCATTGACATGAACACCCTCTCCCCCGATGACAAGGCGATAGTATATAGGCTGGCAGAGGAATGCAAAATATCCCTCACCACCCAGCCAATGGCAATAATGATAGCAAACATCGGCGGCAAGCAGCTTTCGCTGACCCTTGACAACAACAAGCTCATAGAGGTCTGCTCCGCAGTGTTTGAAAGAGTGGCATCGCCTGTAAGAAAAGCGCTCCACGACAGCCGTCTCAGTATTGATGATATCGACGATATAATACTTGTGGGCGGCTCATGCAAAATGCCCACAGTCAGGGCGTTCATCGAAAAGATAACAGGCAAGCGCCCCTGTACAGATATCGACCCAGATACTGCCATTGCTCAGGGAGCAGGCATTTTTGCAGGCATAAAGGACAGAAACGACAAGCTGAAAGACATTATCCTCACCGATATCTGCCCCTTTTCCCTGGGAACGGACGTTCTTGACATACAGAGCCGTGAATCGGTAATGGACTTCATCATCGACCGCAACTCTCCCCTGCCCACCAGCCGTGAGCATATCTACAGCGCCGTGAACGACGGTCAGACCGTGTCAAAGTTCAAGTTCTATCAGGGCGAGAGCCGTGTGCCCTCACGCAACCTGTACATAGGCGAGCTTTGTGTAAAGCACCCGCCTGCACGAAAGCATCAGCCCACCTGCACCGCCCGCATGACCTATGACATCAACGGGATACTTGTGGTCGATGTCACCACTTTATCGGATAATAAGCACTACAGCCACGTAATGCTCAGCAGTTCCAACAATATGAGCGATGAGGAGATAAACGCCGCCCTCAAAAAAATGGAAACTCTTAAAATAAGCCCTGCGGACAAGGAAGAGAACCGTCTGCTCATTGCCCGTGCCGAGCGCATTTATGAGGAAGCTCTGCCCGAGGAGCGCTATATGATAGACAATGCTCTGGGCAGCTTCAAGGCAGCACTTAATATGCAGAACAACCGCCGCATTCACGAAGCTGCGGAGGATCTGACCGCTCTTCTGGACAATCTGGAATACTGATATGTGGAATATACTTGGAATTGAGCCTACAAAGGACATAAGGGAGATAAAGCGTGCCTATGCCCGCCTTGCAAAGCAGTACAATCCCGAGGAACACCCCGAGGAGTTCAAGCGGATATTTGACGCTTACAAGTCCGCCTCTGCCCTGGCAAGATCGGTAAATGAGCGCCGCAGCGATCCGATCGTTGCGATCACAGCAGCTGCTACCGAAGCGAAAGAACAACAAGAACCGTTACAGCATGAACAGCATGAGCAGTCAGAACAGACTGAGTTCAACTTCACCTCCGTGGATATTTTCCCCGACTTTGAGATAACTCCACAGCTGGCTCAGGAAAAATTTTTGCAGAACATGGCTCTCATACTTTCCGACAAAAACAAGCGTGACGATATCTCCTGCTGGAAATGGCTGCTGGGAAAGCCCACATTTCTGTCCGTATGCGATGACAAGGGCTTCAGAAAAAAGGCTCAGAAGCTGCTTGACAATGAGCTTCTTGCACCGAATGTATCATCATACATTGCAAGCAGGTTCAGCCGTGGCTCACGGGCTTTGCCGCAGAAAAAGGGCGACAAATGGGCGGTTTACATCTCCCACAGCGGCAAAAAGCCCCCGGAAAGCTACAAGGTGCCAAGCTATATGGGCGGCCCAAGCTCGCTTCAGCGTTTTGCTCCGCAGATGATGGTCATGACATTCATAGCTTTGTTATTCTTTGTTCTTGTACTGGCAGGCAGCCTGATACAGCAGTATTTTTCATAAGGCAAAACTAACGAAAGGCATTTACATATAAATGTGGAATATACTTGGAATTGAACCTACAAAGGACATAAAAGCCATAAAAGCGGCTTACGCAAAGCTTGCAAAGCAGTACAATCCCGAAGAACACCCCGAGGAGTTCAAGCGGATATTTGACGCTTACAAGTCTGCCTGCGCATATGCACGTTCGAAGAACACGCCAGAGCCGCAGAAGCCCGACACCACCCAAGAGGGTCTGAACCTTTCCTTTGCACCAAAACAGGAGCAGTCTCAGTCAGAGGAAAACGGGCATGAAAATGCCTTTGATTTCTCCAATGTAAATGATAGCGCAAAGCCTCAGCCGCAAAGGGAAGATAAAAAAGAGGATAATGCCCTTGACTTTTCCTCTGTAGATGAAGCACCAAAGCCTGACACCGATGATGAAGATATCGGCGGCTTTGATTTCAGCTCCCTTGACCCCGAAAAGCTCAATCAGACAGATGAAGAGCGCATGGAAGCTATGCGGAAGTTCTATCTTGAAAAGATACGCCGCATAGTAATGAAAAAAGCCACTGCCGACAATTATCAGCTGTGGTACGAGCTGCTGAACAGCCACGACTTTTCCCGTCTGGCAGCAGATGAGGACTTCCGCTTAGAAGCCACCTCGCTGCTTTACCGCACCACATACACCAAGGAAGTGGCAAACCTTATCGCCTACTGCTTCGGTCACGGCGCTTCATACATCTGCGTCAACTCCATTTCCAACGAGTGGCAGGTTCGGCTGATAACACCTAAGGCATCACGCCGCCGCACACGCTTTATATCCGAAAGCCCCTCAAATATGCCCAAATGGGTGGGCGTTGCAGCCGTCATCATAGCTATCATGCTGTTTATCGTCTGGCCCATGTCTATACTCGCCTCGGACAACAGCTACAGAATGCCTGAATACACTCCGCAGGAGCAGGCGCATGACCCTGACGAATATCTTATCGACGCATTTGTAGATGCCGCCAACGACCATTCCTATGACCTTGAAACCCTTTACCCCATGTGCGTGGGCAAGTGGGAAAATGAGCAGGGATATATCATCATTGACGAAAGCTACGGCTATGCGCTGTATTTTAACGGCGACACTGCCGCAGGCTCCGTTTCCGCAGTTCCTGCCGAAAAGGGCACAACGGTTTATGCCAGCCTTACATCGGATAATCCAAAATATGACGGCACCCTGCTCGGCATAGTTTTAATTTCAAAGGACGGCAAAAGTCTTTCCGTCATATTCCCCGACAAAACCACCACCGTTATGTACAAGGCTGATGAAGCGGAGACGGAAGTGACCGCCGCACAGACCGAAGAGACGCAGGCGGAGACCTCACAGACGGAAGACGAGGGAATATCCGAAAGCTATGATATCGACGGCTTTTCCGTAACAGTCACTGCCTACAAGAATAAGTCCTACACCGATATAGACATGACAAACACAAGCGATAACCCTTGTCTCAGCGCTCCAAAGGTGCTTTATGAAAATCGCTTCTTTGAGGACTGCACCGAAGCAATGCTCTACTACCCAAGCGGAATGTGCGAAAGGGTGCCGATAAACGACGGCATACCCGACACGCAGAACAACGAGGTCTATCTCCCCGTGCTGTGGGAGGACACTGACAAGTACAGGCAGGACGACATCACAAGTCTCAGGCGGGTCGAGCCGGGCGAAACCATGAGCGCCCGCTGCATTTTTGAAAAATAATATCAAACAGGGCTGCTGCGGATATACCGTAACAGCCCTGTTTCTTGCATTATTACTTTTTTCAATGAGATACTTTTGATGATTTTATACTAATCACCAATAAAACTATAGACAAAAAATCATCGCATAATCCATATACGCAAGATTATGCTCAATTTTTTGTATAGTTTTTAATTGGTGCTTAGTATTACAAATACCAAACTTACAATCAAAACGATAGCCTCCACAACCGGCATTACCACCCATAAGCTGCTGCCGCCGAATAATATGGGGGAATGTAATGATAGCAATGCTGCTGAGCAGGATATTCCTGAGCAGTGATATGCACAATGATCTTTGAACGCTTAAAACTGATTAGTATAAGTCCATAGCTATTTCTCCAAAAAATAAAGCCAGATAAGAATAACATCTTATCTGGCTCATGATGATCATGTCCATCCGGGAATCTCACTTAAAAAGTGAAATACCTTGCAAGGTACTTGTATGCACCGTCCGACTTTGCTGATTATAGCAAATGATATATGCAATGTCAATATTTATATCCACGACTTATTTTTTGACTGTTAGTGTGTTTTTGTGCAAAATCACGGCAGCGAACCACCTATTTACCCGAACATCATCTCGCCAAACTTTATGGCATATTCGTTCCAGAAAGTCATATCATGACCGCCCTTGCTTTCAAGATATATGTGCTTTGCGCCTATGCTGTCAAGGAACAAGTGGAACTGCCTGTTTTCAGCCAGAAGAAAATCCTCTGTTCCGCAGGCCATGAATATCTCGGGAAGCCTGCCGCTTTTGTGAAGTCTTTCCGCCAGCACCTCGGGATTGTTGTCGCTTTGTTCCACGGTATCAAGGTCACCGAAGCAGCTGCGGTAATAGTCATAATTGGCAACGCCGTTGTTATCCCCCTCTTTCATGTGTGCGATCTGGTGCACTATCAGCGCAGAGGAAAGAGCTGTGACCTTGCCAAAATTATCGGGGTACGCAAATGCCGTGTGAAGTGCGCCGAAGCCGCCCATGGAAAGCCCCATTATATATGTCTCATCGGCACTCATTGCCAGACCGAAGGTCTTTCGCACATATCTTACCAGCTCATCACCCACATAGGTGCAGAACTTCCGCCCTGTGGCAGCTCCGTTCAGCCAGAAGGAATTCTCGCCGCTGGGCATGACCACGGCAAAATTATACTTCTCCGCCACCCATGTCGGCATCCAGTTGACAGCCTTATCCGTGTAGCCATGGAGCAGAAAAAGAGTTTTCATTTTCCGCTTTGAATACTCCGTTTCCTCCCGTGGGATATCCGCACGAAAATCATTCGGGATATACATTTTAAAAGTAACGCTGCGCATCAGCGAATTTGAAAAGAAGTCTATTGAAATATCAGCCATAAAAAAGCCCCCTTTTCAAATATTATACGTTATTATAATACCTTTGTAAAGAACATTAAAGAAAAAATCCCCTTATTTGCCTTATAATAAATAGAAAATTATTATATAAGGAGTTATGTAAAATGAAGGATCTGTCGATCTACACAAATGATTTCATAAACTATTGCAGGCTGCACAAGGGGCTTAGCGCCAAAACACTGCGGGCATATTCCATTGACCTGAATCAGCTTTGGGAGCGTACCCACGGCGACCTGAGCAAAGCATCTATCTGCCGGTACATATCCCATCTTCACAAAAGCTATAAGCCCCGAACCTGCCGCCGAAAGATCGCCGTTATCAAGGCTTTTGTACATTTTCTGCTTATAGACGACATTATAGACAGCAACCCATTTGACAAAATCGACGCATCATTCCGTGAACCGTCGATGCTGCCGAGGACGATACCGCTGAGCATCATAAACGGCATACTCAAAGCGGCGTACAACGAACGCAAGCTTGCCAAAAACGCCTATTCGGACAAAATGTGCCTGCGTGACATCGCCATTCTGGAAATGCTCTTTGCCACAGGTGCAAGGGTGTCGGAAATGTGCTCCCTTACTCCAGATGACATTAATCTGGAGTACCATTCCGTCAGGATATTCGGCAAAGGCTCAAGGGAGCGCATAGTGCAGATAGAAAATACAGACGTGCTGGAGATCCTCAGGGAATACAGCAGCGCATTCAGCTCGGATATCACATTCTCTGGATATTTCTTTGTAAACAGGCTCCACAGGCGGCTTTCCGAGCAGTCCGTGCGGGAGATAATAAACAAATACGCCCTTTTGTGCCGTGAGGACATACACATCACACCCCATATGTTCAGGCATTCCTTTGCCACGCTTCTGCTGGAGGAAGACGTGGATATCCGCTACATACAGCGGCTTCTTGGGCACAGCTCCATCACCACCACCCAGATATACACCCACGTTGCCATGTCAAAACAGCGTGAGATACTTTCCGCCAAGCACCCGAGGAATAAGATAGATATTTGACCCGATCTGCTCCCCCATACAGTGCCAAACCCTGATTTTTTTATTGCTATTTCAGCCCCTATATGTTATAATAATAAATAATGTCATTTTATAAATATACTTCTCAGAAAGGAACGATAATATATTATGAACGACGGATTTGTAAGATGCGGCAGCGCTGTGCCCGATATCAAGGTGGCAGACTGCGCCTTCAATGCCGAAAAGATAATCGAAAAGGTTCGTGAAGCTGCCGAAAACGGCTGTTCGGTGCTGGTTTTCCCCGAGCTTTGCATCACAGGCTACACCTGCGGAGACCTTTTCCTCTCCGAAACACTGAAAAACGGCGCTGCTGCTGCGCTCAAAACCATACTTGCCGCCACAGCCGAGCTTGATATACTTTTCATTGTCGGACTTCCCGTCCCCCACCTCAACAGGCTCTATAACTGCGCCGCAGTGTGCTGCAAGGGCAGGCTGCTGGGTCTTGTCCCCAAGCGCAATATCCCCAACTACTCCGAATTTTACGAGGCAAGGCATTTTTCCCGCTGGGAAATGGGCTGGGACGAAAATGACTGTGTTAATATTGATATGGGTCTGGGCTATACCGTTCCCATGGGCGAACTTATCTTCTCGTGCCAAAACTTCCCACAGCTTATGATAGCTGCTGAGATATGCGAGGACCTGTGGGTACCCGATCCCCCCTCGGTAACGCTGTCAGAGGGCGGCGCTGTTATCATCTGCAATCCCTCCGCTTCCGATGAGGTCATAGGCAAAAAGGAATATCGCCGTGACCTGGTAAGAATGCAGAGTGCAAGGCTTGTGGGCGGATATATCTACACCGACTGCGGCTTCGGTGAGTCAACCCAGGACATGGTCTTTTCGGGTCACTGCCTTATCTGCGAGAACGGCTCCATTCTTTCTGAGAAAAGGACATTCAGCGGCAGCGGCATCATTTACGCCGACCTTGACCTTGAACGTCTGGCAAGCGAGCGCAGAAAGATGACCACCTACGGAAATTCCGCAGAATATAAGCTTCCTCTTATCACTTTCAGCATGGATATCCCCGAAAATAAGGAGATAAAGCGTTTTTACGCACCAATGCCCTTTGTCCCCGCAGACAAGGCAGACCTTTCCGCACGCTGCGAGGAGATCCTCACCATGCAGGCAACAGGACTTGCCACACGCCTTAGGCACATCGGCTGCAAGACCTGCGTTATCGGTCTTTCGGGCGGACTGGACTCCACACTTGCTCTTATCGTCACTGTTCACGCCTTTGATATGCTTTCCCTTGACCGCAAGGGCATAATCGCCGTGACCATGCCATGCTTCGGCACCACAAAGCGCACCAAGAGCAATGCGCTTATCCTGGCGGAAGCCTATGGCGCTTCTATCCGTGAGATAGATATTACCAAGTCCGTAAGGCAGCATTTTGAGGATATCGGTCAGGAGGAAAGCGTTCACGACGTTACCTACGAAAACTGCCAGGCAAGAGAGCGCACTCAGGTGATAATGGATATCGCCAACAAATCAGGCGGCATAGTTATCGGCACCGGAGACCTTTCCGAGCTGGCGCTGGGCTGGGCTACCTACAACGGCGACCATATGTCCATGTACGGCGTTAACTGCTCTATCCCCAAGACCCTTGTTCGCCATCTGGTGGCATATGAGGCGCAGATGTCGGAGGGTCAGCTTTCCGAGGTGCTTCGTGATATCCTTGACACCCCCGTTTCCCCCGAGCTGCTCCCCCCCTCCGAGGACGGCACGATTTCACAGAAAACAGAGGATATCGTAGGCCCCTACGAGCTGCACGATTTCTTTCTTTACTACACCGTCCGCATGGGCTTTACCCCCAAGAAAATATTCCGCATTGCAAAATGCGCCTTTGCAGGCAGATATGACGATGCTACTATCCTCAAATGGCTCAGGACATTCACATGGAGATTTTTCTCCCAGCAGTTCAAGCGCTCCTGTCTCCCCGACGGTCCCAAAGTGGGAAGCGTTACGCTTTCACCCCGTGGTGACTGGCGTATGCCCTCCGACGCATCGGCTGCCCTCTGGCTCGCCCAGCTGGACGAGTTGAAATCAAAGATAAACTGAAAGGCGGTGCTATGATGAAGCTCAATGAAATAGTTCTGCGATACCTTAAAGGTCAGAAAAAGCATACGGTGCTGACTGTCCTTGCCATAATCGTTTCAGTTGCGTTCATGACCATAATCCTGTCCGCAGTTTCGGTTTACCGTGCGGCTTCGCTGAATATCTCCCGTGAGACCAACGGCACATATCATATAGTATTCAACGGTCTGGACAAGCAGCAGCTCATTGATATCCGCAGCATGGATATTTTTGAAAAAACTGAGATATACAGCATTTCCTCCTATTCGAGCAGCGTTGATATGGACTTCGTTAAAATGGCGGAGGACAACGCAAAGGTGGAATATCTGCTGGTGAACGGCCTGCCTGTTGATGATAACTTTCTGAGGCTCAACGCCGATGACTGCGACCTGCTGCCCCCCTCAATGCGCACCGTTACCGGCGGACGGCTTCCCGAAAAGGACGGCGAGCTTGTTATCAACAGTGCCAACGCCGAGCAGTGGGGATACCCCGAAATAGGCAGCACCGTCAATGCGGAGCTGTTTGTCTGCGGCGTTAAAACGGGAGCTGAAACTCCTGCGGGCACGCCTATGATACTGGCTGAGAATTTTGATATCACAGAGATAAGGGAGATTTCCTTTACCGTTGTGGGCTACAGCGACACTATAAATATGGTAAGCTACAACGATACTCAGCTCAAATCCTACAACTATCTTTCGGACAATCTTGTTGCCCGCTTCTCCGACAGCGCCAATGACTTTTACTGGGATATGGACAGGTCATTTTCCGCTCTGGGCTATGAGATAGATGACTTTGACTACGGCATGAATCAGGAGCTGCTTAACATGGAGGGCAGAGGCGTTACCGCCCGCTTCTCCCAGGCGCTTTCCTTTGCTGTGGAATATCTGGTAGTGCTGTTCTTTATGTTCTGCATAAGAATGGTAATAGACAACTCCTTTGAGCTGGCTTCAAAGGAGCGCATAAAGCAGTTCGGTCTGCTCAAAGCCGTGGGTGCTTCCAAAAAGCAGGTGTTCTCCCTTGTAATGTGGGAGGCATTTTATCTGGCAGTCCCCGGCGTTATCCTTGGTATCCTTGCAGGTTTGGGCAACTCGGCAGCTATATTCTCCGCAGTAAAGAACCTGCCCTATCTCCACGATGTTTCCCTTGATTACGACCTGGCTTCCATGCTGGAATTTGATATCAAGCCTTATGTTTATATCTCCTCGGCTATTATCGGCTTCCTGTGGGTGTTCGTTTCGGCAATATCCACCGGTATGCGCTCCATCAAGGCTTCCCCTGTAGATGCAATGAGAGCCGCTGCCAAGAAGGAGAAGATAAAGCCCTCACGCCACGGCTCGGGAATCGAGCAGGGTCACGGCTTTATCGGCGCATACTCCGCACTCAGCGCAAAGCGCAACAAAAAGCGCTATATCATCACGCTGGTATCAATGGTAATGAGTATCGTGCTTTTCACCGTGTTCTCCTACGGAATTGAGATCGCAACGGGCAATCTTCAGAATGAGTTCGATGTTAAGCGTATGCCCTATGACTACACCGCAAACCTCAGCGTTACCGACCCTCAGACCGTTTATGAAAGAGCGGAGCTGATGAAGCAGTCGGGATATTTCACCGATGTTCAGTATGACACTCACCTGTCGCTGTTCGGCATGACATCTTCCGCAGGCGTTGACGACGGAACGGAGCTTTCAAATAGCGAGACTGTTTTCATCGACATTCACCCCGTAAACCGTGAGACATATGAAAAATACATTCAGTCCGATGTAAGCTACGACGATCTTTCAAACGGTCAGCTCATGCTTTGCAGCGGAATGTACTCCACCGCAGGAAAGCTGCTTTATACCGTTTACAGCAGTGCCCCCGAAAGCATCTCCGCCGCTCCCTTTGCGGATTACAAAGTAGATCTCCTTGACGAGCGCAGCTTTGATACGGCAGGCATCTACACCACCGACAACAGGGTATATCGCTCTACAGACGGCCGTATTTCCGCTGTTATGGCAGAGGAAAGCTACAATGAGCTTTTTGATCAGTGCGGCGCAGACTCGGGCACATCGTCAATAGCCGTTTCCGACGGCAGCGAGATAATAGTTTACAGCAGAACTATCTCGGCAAATGCAGCAGTCGGCATGGAAGATCAGGCAGAGGTTTATATGAACAACCACTTCTACAATTCCTACAGCAACAACCTCTCCGATATGAACCTTTCCTACGCACTGCTCAGCATGATAAAAACAGCAGGCTATGCGGTGATAGTGCTTATCGCCCTCATTGCCCTTATCAACGTGGTGAATATCATCTCCTCCAACGTTACGGGAAGAACTTCCGAGCTTGCAATGCTCCGTGCCTGCGGAATGTCCAAAAAGCAGCTGAACAGGCTTATGCTCACCGAAAGCCTTTTCTATGCGGTAATGGCAGGCATCGCCTCACTTCTGATTACCGAGCTTGCGATTTTGGTGATACAGATACCCTTTATGACCCATTTCCACGACCTGGATATGGCCGATCTGGGCTTTGCATTCTCCTATCTTGCCCCCATAAAGTATATTGTTATCGCAACGGCTGTGTCCTATCTGGCGGCAGCTGTATCCTCCGTTATCCCCGGCTCGCACATAGCAAAAGCACCTATCGTTGAAAGCATTGAAAGCGCAGAAATATAAGGAGCGGCAATGAACGAATTTGATAACATTTATCACACCGATGAATACCGCCGCTTCATGGTACAAAAAGAGGAAAACATATCCGACCTGTGCCGTGAAGAGCGGACTATCCCCCTTGACCTCGGCTACAGCCTGTGGTGCGGAGAATATGCCCACCGAACCGACAACGGCCGCTCATACAGATGCAGGCTGTTTTCCCCCGAGGGGAAGCTTCTTTTCGGCTACACATTATATCACAATATCTTTGAAAACGACGCTGTAAAGCTATTATTTGCCCCCGATGGGCTGTATTTCTTCTACCTTGAGGGGCTTTACGGCTACAGCATTCTGCGGCTCTCGGACATGGCAGCAATGCACTATGTTCCCCGTGACAGCTCATTTGCCATAACCGACATGCACTATTGCAGCGAAAACAGGATAGCGGCAGTCAGCAGATTTCATAACAAGACTGCCGATGTGGCGCTTATCGACCTTTCCGACCCGATAAAAGAGCCTGAAAAGATAACCACGCTCTTCCCTATAGTAAATCCCGAGCATGATTATGACAGGTTTGAGGATATCGACTTTGTGCGCTGGGAAAAGGGCGGCAGGCTCATCGTCCGCACCGATACGGGCGAAGAATTTGCCTTTAATACTAACGACCTGAGAAAATTTATGGATTAAAATAGGATTAAAATGCTAAAAAATCATTGCTATTTTGTGTAACTTATGATATCATAATAATTGTTAAGAAAAACAAACGCCCCGTTATTATCTGACGGAGCATCATGACGAAAGGATTATGTTTTATGTGGACAGTTTCAATGCTTAAAGAGAACGCAAAAGCGGCACTGAAAAACTTTTACTGGCCTGCTTTTCTCGTTTCTCTCATCTTTATCCTGCTGACAGGCACAGGTTCAAGCAGCTCGGGAGGCGGCTCCTCAGACGAGTTCATAAACGAGTATTACAATAACTACAGCAATTCCTCCGACAGCAGCTACGACTACGGCGATTACAGCAGCGACGATGATTATGATTACAGCTACGACTACGATGATGATTACAGCTACGACTACGATGATGATGATATCGACAGCTCATTCTCTCAGGACGATTATGAGCAGATATTCAACGATATGTTCTCGGGCTTCGGCGATATGCTGGGCGATACCAGTGTCTCGGCAATAATATCTGTAGCTATCGCAGTGGTGATCATTGTAATGATAGTTTCGCTGGCTTACAACATCTTCTTTGCAAATCCCCTTACAGTCGGCTACAACAATTTCTTCCTCAACGCACGCACGGGAAATGCTGGCGTGGGCGAGCTCTTCTCCCAGTTTAAGCATGGTAATTACATGGCAACCGTAAAGAATATGTTCTTCCTCAAGCTTAGGCTTTTCCTCTGGTCGCTGCTGGTTCTTATCCCTATCGGCATCGGAGTTCTGATTTTTGCAAAATCCGACAGCAGAGATATAATGGGATCGCTTGTTCTTTCAATTCTTATAGTTATTCCCCTGTATTTTGTAGCACTTATCCCTCAGATAATAAAGAAGTACGAGTACTTTCTTGTTCCCTACATAACCGCAGAAAACCCCAACATCACCCCCAACCGTGCCCTTGAGATAAGCTCTAAGACAATGAAGGGCGAGAAAATGCACTGCTTCGGTCTCCAGATGTCCTTTATCGGCTGGCTTATCCTCGGCGGACTGGCAGGAAGCATCTTTACTGCGTTCCTCGGCGTTCTGCTTGGCAGCGCTGCCACCGCAGCGGGAATGGCTCTCATTTACCCCTATCTTTACGCAACACTTGCAGAGTTCTACTGCTGCATGAAGGAAAAGGCTATTGCAACAGGCATTTCTTCCAGAGATGAGCTTGACGGACTGTACGGCCGTGCCGCAAACGCACAGCCTTTCGGTCAGCCCATGGGCTACTCCGATCATCAGGGCTACGAGCCATATCAGCCCACTGCTCCCTCTCAGCCTGCTGACAACGGACTTTTCGGTGAGTCAAGAAGAGACGATAATGATGACAACTACAACGGACCTGAGATAAAGTAACACCTGAATAAGATACAATGGCTGCTGCGGTAATGCGGCAGCTTTTGTTTTTTCAGTAACACGCATTTTTTATTGGAGGCTATTTGATAATAAAAGATATTATTATGAGCCACGAAGCCGCTATGTGGGAAGCTGCAAGACGCTGTGACAGATCCGCTTTTCTTGAGGTCGTAAGCGGATCTGCGGTCATGGTATGCGGCGGATCCAAATGCACCGGTGCTGACTACGCCCGCATCATAAGCGAATTTGACTGCAAGTCCTACAAAATATCCGATTTTGTTCAAGTTCACTACATCATTGAAACAGTGGCTGAAAATCAGGATCTTGCAGGCAGGTTCCACATCACCTCCACATGGAAAAAGGGGGACAAATGGAGGCTTATTTTCAACATGGATTCAAGGATATATGGATAAATGCAGAAAACGCACGGCTGAAACTCCTTCAACCGTGCGTTTTTTTATCAATATCTTTTGCCTTTGAGCTTACAATATTCCTCGAACACTTTCAGGCAATCTTCCCTCTGCTCACATTCCAGCGGGATAATTTCCATGCCGTTTTTCAGTGCGGTGTAGAAATCCTCGTCCCTGAAGCCTATTTCTGCGGTGTCGTGAGCGGTGCAGCCGTAAACTATGCGGCTGATATTTGCCCACATTGCTGCGCTCAGGCACATGGGGCAGGGGTAAGCGGTGGTATAAAGCGTACAACCGCTCAGGTCGTGGCTGCCGATATTTTTGCAGGCATCTCTTATTGCCGCAACCTCGCCGTGCATTGTTGGGTCATGGTCGGCAAGCACTCGGTTGTGACCTTTTCCGATCATCTCGCCGTCCCTTACGATAACGGCACCGAACGGACCGCCCTCGCCGTTTCTGATACCCTTGTAAGCCTCATCGGCTGCTATATCCATATACATCATTTATGCAGTTTCTTCTCCTCTGCGTTTATCATGCCCATAAGCTCGCTTATTGCCTGATCTGTATTTCTGCGCTTTTGAGGTGCTGCGGGCTGAGGTGCCTTGACCTCCTTAACAGCTTCCCTGACGGGCTGTTTTACTTCCGGAATTACAGTGTGCTGTGCTTCATTGTGTGAAACCGCTTCCTGAACGGGAGCTGTCGGTGCAGCTTCAACAGCTGCAGGAGCTTCCTTAGATATATTCTCACTTGCTGTCTCGGGCTTCTTATCCTTATGAAGCTCGTGACCAATAGTGAAAAATCCTGCAGACTTTCTGTCGTTTACCTGCTCTTCCTCGTCCTCAACTATTTCCTGACGCTTTATTCTGCCGCCGTAAAGCTGGTCATCAGCCTTATCGGAAAGGTAGGAATAGAAGCTGTCGGTATTGGGTGTCTTGGGCTTGGGGATAACGTGCTTGGGCTTTTCATTTTTCTTCTCTGCCTCGGGCTTTTCAAAGGTGAAGATAGGACCGTCCTTATCTATCTCGGCAGCCTTGCCGCTGTCATCAACGGTGAGAACGCCTGCCGCCTCATCTGCCTTCTTGGCAATGGGTCTGAGCTTCGGCTCTTCATCGGCGGGGATATCGTCGCTGAACATATCCTCAAATCTGTTGTCGGAATCCTTCATTATCTCGTCCAGATCGTCCAGAGAGGAAGCGTCCTCTTCCTTGCGCTTTACGTTGATTATCCTTATCACCTGGAACACTATTATAATAAAGCTGGGGATAATGATTATCAGCATTATTCCGAAAGTAGAGGTTACAAAGCCCAGCATTGAGCCAAGGCCTGCGCTCTGGTAGATAGCCTTTGCAATAACATTATCCCCGGGTATCTTGAACGTATCCGCAGCGGGAGCTGTGTCAAACTTTACCACGTAGGAAAGCTGACCGTTCTCGTTCACTATCTGCACAACTCTGGTAAGCACCGTGGTCTCATCGACCTTGCAAAGCACCACGCTGCCCTCCTTGATATTGTCTATCTCGGAAGCCTTTGCGATTATCGCCGTGCCTGCGGGGATATCGGTCTCCATATTAACCGCCATTGTGCGGTAGAAGGTGTATCCGAAGAACTTGGGTGTGGCGCCTGTTTTGCTGAACGCAAAATAAACCACCAGCATAAAGATTATAAGCACGATAAGAACTGTTATCACTATACCCTCAATAATATTGACGGGTGAGCGCTTTTTATCAGCAGAAAATTTTTTAGCCATAATTACCTCCGAAAGCTATAATTTTTTGTCTCTTCATAATTCGATACCTTTTATCATTATAGCATATCTGTCGGCAAATTTCAAACATTTTTTCATTATTTTTGTAATTGATCTGAAAACAGGAAAATGCGCCCCTTCGGTATTACCCTATCGGAGCGCATTTCCTTGCATTGTTATTTTCAGGGATGGAGATAGCTTTTAGTCCTCTTCGTTATCCTGGAGAGCGTCGTATCCGACTTCACCGGTTCTTACACGAACAACGTCCTCAACATTGTAAACGAAGATCTTACCGTCACCGATGTGGCCGGAGTAAAGTGCCTTTCTTGCGGCTGTGATAACTGTTTCAACAGGAACCTTGCAAACCACAACATCGACCTTTACCTTAGGAAGCAGTGAGGGTTCAACAGGAGTACCTCTGTAGTACTCGGCAGCACCTCTCTGAGTACCGCAGCCAAGTACCTGTGTAACTGTGATACCTGTTACGCCGATATCTGCAAGAGATCTCTTGAGAGTCTCGAACTTGTTCTGCTTGCACACAATGGAGATCTGAGTGTATTTGAGTCCGCCTTCGGGAATTGCTGCATCAGAAGCCTTGGAAGGCTTGTAGGTCTCAACGGGAACAGCTGCATTTACGGGAACAGGCTCGCCTGCTTCAGCATATGCCTCTGTATCAACTGCCATAACAAATCCGGAGTAAGAGCTTTCGATACCGTGCTCTTCGATATCCAGACCAACAACCTCTTCGTGAGCGGAAACTCTCAGACCGATAGTTGCCTTGATGATAAGGAATGTAATTGTGATAGTGATAGCTGCCCAAGCGCCTACTGTAAGAACGCCGAGAGCCTGACGGCCGAGAAGCTGGAAGCCGCCGCCGTAGAAAAGACCGTTAAGTGCTGTGAACTCATCTGCACTTGCATTTACGGGGATAGAATAGCCGGGAGCCTTAGATGTTGCGAAAAGACCAACTGCAAGAGTTCCCCAGATACCGTTAAGGCAGTGTACTGCGACCGCACCAACGGGGTCATCAATGTGGAGCTTGTAATCAAGGAACCATACACCGAAGGGAACCAGAAGTCCTGAAACGATGCCGACCATGATAGCGCCGAAGCAATCCATAACATCGCAGCCTGCGGTGATACCAACAAGACCTGCAAGGGAAGCGTTAAGGCACATTGAAACATCGGGCTTGCCGTACTTGAGCCATGTGAAGATCATGCAGACAACTGTTGCAACTGCGGGAGCAACTGTTGTGGTAAGGAATATAGATCCGAGCTGAGGGCCGCTTGTTGCAGCAGCACCGTTGAAGCCGTACCAACCGAACCAGAGAATGAAGCAGCCGAGAGCACCGATCGTCAGAGAGTGACCGGGGATAGCCTTTACCTTTACGACCTTGCCGTCCTTATCGGTAGTGAACTTGCCGATACGGGGACCAAGGAGCTTTGCGCCGATGAGAGCGGAGATACCGCCGACCATGTGGATAGCGCAGGAACCTGCAAAATCGTGGAAGCCCATCTGAGCCAGCCAGCCGCCGCCCCAGATCCAGTGAGCCTCAATGGGATAGATAAGAGCGGAGATAACGCCCGAGTAGATACAGTAAGAAAGGAACTTTGTTCTTTCTGCCATAGCTCCCGAAACGATGGTAGCTGCTGTTGCGCAGAACACAAGGTTGAATACGAAGCCTGAGAAATTGAAGTTATCATATGCTGTGAAAAGATCAAAACCGGGCTTGCCGATAAATCCCGCAACGTCCTCGCCGAGGAGAAGTCCGAAACCGATAAGAATGAACATTACTGTACCGATACAGAAGTCCATCAGGTTTTTCATGATGATGTTGCCGGCGTTCTTGGCTCTTGTAAAGCCCGTCTCAACCATTGCGAAGCCTGCCTGCATAAAGAATACCAGTGCAGCGCCTATGAGGAACCATATACCGAAGGCCTCGGCATTGACTGCCTCACTTATTGTTGATAAGATGTTTGCTTCAGTCATTTTTAATCACCCTCCATTAAAACACACAACGGCGCCGTAAAAATGTATATTCCCTGACAGATACACATTTTTTCAGCGCCGTTGCTGTTTTTTCTTTATGTCTGTATTATACTCCTTAATTCCGCCAATGTCAAGGGGTTTTTGAAAATTTATGCAATTAAATATATTTTAACTTGCATTTTAAGGCTATATTATCCGTTTTATACAGTTGCTTCCATAAAATTATGACATTTTATTATATTTATCATTCATTTTTATGTATAACCCATTTGCATATGGGCATGAAAAAAGCACCGCAGTAATGCGATGCCCTCATATTCATATAAGATGTGTGTTGACTCAGATGAGCTGTGCGTCCTTGTGTACGCCTGTGATGGAAAATACCACCCATTCCGCAATATTTGTGGCATGGTCAGCGATGCGCTCCATATATTTTGCTATCATAAGCAGGTCAAGGGCGCTGTTTGCCTTGCTGCTGTCCTTGACGATCATATCGGTAAGCTCGGTCTTTACACGCAGGAAAAGATCATCTACTATGTCATCGGACTCGATAACGCTCTTTGCAAGGGCTTCGTCGTTATAAACATATGCGTTTATTGCCCCTGTGAGCATCTTGACAGCTTCATCAGCCATTTTGGGTATATCCGCCAGGTCGGGCTTGTCAGGGCCTTCGTCCAGAAACAAAGCTATCTCGGAGATATCCACCGCATGGTCGCCTATGCGCTCCATATCGGTTATCATTTTAAGCGCTGCGGAAACACGTCTCAGGTCGGAAGCCACAGGCTGCTGCTGGAGGATTATTCTCAAGCAGCGGCTCTCTATCTGCTTTTCCATCTCGTCAATGTTGCAGTCAGCCTCTATCGCCTTTTTGTTAAGCTCATCATCACGGCGCACCAGTCCGTTGACAGCGGCAGTTATGGCGTTTTCAACCATTCCGCCCATGCGCACCATTTCAAGATTAAGCTCCTTGAGCTGTTCGTCAAATTGCCTTCTCAATGCCATCTTCCTTTCATTAACCGAATCTGCCTGTGATGTAGTCCTCTGTTCTCTTGTCTGTAGGCATGGAGAACAGTTTTTCGGTCTCACCGAATTCCACTATCTCGCCGTGAAGGAAAAATGCAGTCTTGTCGGAAATACGGGTGGCCTGCTGCATATTATGTGTAACTATTACGATGGTATAATCTTTTTTCAGGTCAAAGCAAAGCTCCTCTATCTTCATGGTGGAGATAGGGTCTAGGGCAGATGTAGGTTCGTCCATGAGTATTACCTCAGGCTTTACTGCCAGCGCTCTTGCAATACAAAGTCTCTGCTGCTGACCGCCTGACATTCCAAGGGCGGACTTTTTCAGTCTGTCCTTTACCTCGTCCCAGATAGATGCCTGCCTGAGGCTCTTTTCGATTATCTCATCAAGGTCAGCCTTTCTGCGGATACCGTGGGTGCGGGGGCCGTAGGCGATATTGTCATAAATGCTCATAGGGAAAGGATTGGGCTTCTGGAAAACCATGCCCACACGTCTTCTCAGCTCTGTTATCTCAATGTCCTTGTATATGTTCTGACCGTCAAGGAGAAATTCTCCCGTGATCTTGCAGCCCTCAACAAGGTCGTTCATGCGGTTGATGGATTTGAGCAGTGTGGATTTGCCACAGCCCGAGGGGCCAATGAATGCCGTTACTTCGTTGGGTGCGATGTTAAGGCTCACATTTTTCAGGGCGTGGAAATCCCCGTAATAAAGGTTGCAGCCCGATATGCTGAGTTTATAGTCGGAAGGCTTTACAATATTTTCATTATCCATAAAATAGCTCCTAATAATTTTATCATGCTCCCTGACGGGCGGCAAATCTTCGTGCGATCATCTCTGCAATGGTGTTAAGGAGAAGAACTGTAACCAGCAGGATAACAGCCGTTGCGGAAGCCTCACCCATGTGAAGTCCCTCTCTTGAAAGGGAGTACATATGAATGGACATGGTTCTTGCGGAGTCGAGAACGGATTCGGGTATCTTTGCCACAGTACCTGCTGTGTAGATAAGGGCAGCTGTTTCGCCCACGATACGGCCTATGGAAAGGATTATTCCCGAAAGGATACCGCTTGCTGCGGAGGGGAGAACTATTACGAACACAGTTCTCAGCTTGCCTGCTCCAAGACCGAAGCTTCCCTCACGGTAGCTGTCATCAACGGCGAGGAGAGCCTCCTCGGTGGAGCGGATTATGGTGGGAAGCACCATTATAGCCAGCGTAAATGAACCTGCCAGAATGGAATATCCCCACTTGATAGCTGTTACGAAGAAGAGCATTCCGAAAAGTCCATAGATGATAGAGGGAATGCCCGAAAGCGTCTCGGTGGCAAGTCTGATGATCTTTACCAGCTTGTTGCCCCTCTTTGCATATTCGCAGAGGTATATTGCACAGAACACGCCCAGAGGCACTGCGATAAGCAGCGTGATGCCTACCATCTCAACGGTGGTGATGATAGAGGGCAGCATTGATACGTTTTCCGTGGTATAGTTCAGAGCGAAAAGGCTGGGTTTAAGGTAAGGTATTCCCTTTACGCACACATATCCTACCAGCGCAATGAACAGGAATATCGTAACTGCGCAGGCAAGTGTTACAAGTATCATCATTATCAGCGAAAAGGGGTGGGTCTTGTATGTTCTCAGCTTTTCCCTGAGCTTTGTTTTAAAAAGTTCGGCTTTTTCTGCCTTTGTCATAATGAGCCTCCTCAGTTCTTCTGCTTATTGAGCAGTGAGAAGCAGATATTGAGAATGAGTATGAATACGAACAGCACAACGCCTGTTCCGATAAGTGCGTCATAGTGAAGATCTGCTGCATAGCCCATTTCGGTAACGATGTTTGCTGTAAGGGTCCTTACGCCCTTGAGTATTCCCTTGGGCATTCTTGCCTGGTTGCCCGCAACCATGATAACTGCCATAGTCTCGCCGATAGCACGTCCTATGCCGAGAATAACAGAGGACATTATGCCCGATCTTGCGGCAGGGAAAATAACCGTTGCAACGGCTCTTTCGTGAGTTGCTCCCAGAGCAAGCGCACCCTCATAATAGCTGGAGGGCACTGCGTTCATGCTGCTCTCGGAAAGTCCCACAACGGTGGGAAGTATCATTATACCCAACAGCACGGAGGCTGTGAGAATGCTGTTTCCGTCTCCGCCGATATGCTGTCTTACCAGAGGAACGATAACGATCATTCCGAAGAAGCCGTAAACGATGGAGGGAATGCCTGCCAGCAGGTTAATCATGGGCTTGAACACGCCGTACAGCTTCTTTGGGCAGAAGTGTGACATGAATATTGCTGTGAGAAGTCCTATGGGCACGCCCACCAGAACCGCTCCTGCGGTGATGTAGATACTGCCCAGTATCATGGGGAGTATGCCATAGCTTGCAGGTGTGTCGTTGGGCTTCCACTTTTCGCCCAGCAGGAAGTCAAAAACGCCTATTTTTGCAATAGCTGGAACGCCGTTTACGAAAATAAACAGGCAGATAAGTACAACTGCAAGTATGGAAACACACGCCGCAAGTAAAAATACGACGTGCATTACAATCTCAAGTATTTTATGTGATGATCTTGTTTTAGTTTCCATGCTCTTCTCTGCGGCAGTTGTCATTGCCGCCTCACTCACTGAACGTCTCCCCAGGAAGTGATCTCGCCTGTGAAGATACCCTTGATCTGATCCATAGTAATGTTATCAAGGCCGTTCCGGTTGTTTACGATAATTGCGATACCGTCCATTGCGATAGCGATAGGAGTAAGACCTGCTTCAAGCTCGCTGTCCTTAAGGTCACGGGAAGCCATTCCGATATCGCAGGTGCCCTCGATAGCTGCCTTCATACCGGAGGTGGAGTCGGACTGCTGAACTTCGATAGTAACATCGGGGTTAAGTGCCTTGTATGCTTCTGCAAGCTTTTCCATAACAGGTGTTACGGAGGAGGAGCCTGCTACAACGATCTTTCCGGAAGCGCCGCTTGCGGTGTAGCTCTGGGTATCATCGGAAGGAATGTACTTGTTTTCCTCAATTACCTTCTGACCCTCGGTGCTCATGATGAAGTCGATGAAATCCTGGGACTGTGCGCTGAGACCTTCCTTGACTGCAATGTTGAAAGGTCTTGCTACGGAGTAGGTGCCTGCCTTGATGTTTTCAACGGAAGCCTCTGTGCCGTCAACGCTGAGAGCCTTTACGGTGTTGTTGAGGGAGCCGAGGGAGATGTATCCGATAGCGGACTCATTGCCTGCGACCTGTGTCATAACAACATCGGTGCTGTTTGCGATGATAGCGTCTTCTGTGGTGCGGTCAGCCTTGTTGCCGTCAGCGTCCTTTTCCTCAACGCCTGTAAGCTCAACGAAAGCGCCTCTTGTGCCGGAGCCGTCCTCACGGGAAACAACGGTGATGTCTGTAGTGAGCTTTGCTGCAGCAGCTGTTTCTGCATTTGCTGCGGAATCGGCAGCAGCAGAGGTTGCTGCAGCAGAACCGCTGTCAGTGCTTCCGCAGGCAGTTGCAGATACAGCCATGGTCATAGCCGCTGCAATATATGCGATCTTTTTTACAATAGAAGTTTTCATAATTTTCTTTCCTTTCAGGCAGCTCTTGCTGCCTCTGTTATTTGTCCTTTCAGGTACAGTTATTATGATACTACCCTATTGTAAAATCCAAAACCACAGAAAAGTGAAAACAGGGTGATTTGTATTTCACTTTGATTTTACAAATATAAACAGGTCTGAACAGAAATAAAAAAATACCTGTCACCGCAATGATAACAGGTATTTTGGTATGATGTTATTCCTTTACATATTTCATTATGTCGTCGTAAATGGCTCTGTAGCCCTCTTCCTTGATGTGCATTCCCTCGATGGTGTATTCCGCTTTCAGCCTGCCCCGGTCATCTTTCAGGTTGCGGCTGATGTCGATATAGCGCTGACCGTGCCTCTCGGCAAGCTTCTTCACCTCGGCATTGGCAGCAGCTATCTTTTCATTGGTGCGTATTTTCAGGCACTCTTTCATTTCGGGAGCGGCAGCCTCGTAATTTACGGGATAATATGCCATGAGGTATATCTTCACATCGGGGACTTTTTCTATCTCGTCAAGTATCTTGCTGTAGTTGTCAATGACCTGACTTATGGGGATAGATGACCGGCTAAGGTCATTTGTGCCGATATTGATGAACACCTTTGAGGGCATAAGGTCAACAGCACACACATCTATCACTTTGAGCAGCTCGTCGGTGATAAATCCGCCAACGGCTCTGTTGTAGATAACCGTGCTGTCGTGATGCTCCTCCAGCAGCTTGTTTATGGGGAACATCTCCATAAGCGAAGAGCCTGTGAAAACTACCTGTCCTTTAAGGGCGGTCTTGTTAAGTTCTCTGTAGCGTTCTACTTTCATTTCCTTGTCTGTCATAATAATTCTCCTTGGTCTATATTATTAGAACCCGTCTTCACAAGCATATGCGCACGTCTTTTCGGCAAATTTTGCCGCAGACTGCGTTAAAAATCCTTGCCGGGCGAAAGCCCGCCTGCGGATTTTTGCCTACTCTGCAACAAAATTATGCTCGAAAATCCGCACACATTTCTTATGAAGACAGGTTCTTATACTTACAACTTAACACTAAACATCTTAACAAATCAGAATTATACTACGTCCGCAGGGAATTTGCAGCCAAAACAGCTTACCCGTTTGTGAACAGTATCAGAACAGATCAAGCATACTGTCAAGATAGATCTTTTCTCTCACCCGCAGCTGATACTCGGGCTTTGTCATATAATAAAGCAGAAATTCCAGTATCAGTGCACTGCCCAGTCCCCTGCCCTCTATCTTGAAGTTGGAAAAGCCCATTGGCAGATAGATGTTCAGGATATCGTCCGTGCCGATAAATGCAGGGTTTTCCATTGCCTTTGAAAACAGATATCCGTCGGCGGAATTCGGAGCGGTGCAGATGTGGTCGGGGCAGCTTTCCCCAAGGTTCTTGCGGCACACGTTCTCGTAGCAGACTTTTCTGTCCCTGCAGCCGATATAGCAGCACTCGTTGCACAGAAATTCCGTCTTGCCCTTCTGTTCCCGTGTCATGGCACTTAGTCTGTCAAACGCCTTGTTTAAGCGAAAATCGGGCACAACATACATAAAATCATCACGCTTGGTCTCATCTTCAAACCGTGAAAAATCCGTCAGCACTTTTGTGGTGGAGGATACAAAATAAAAGCTCGGGTAATGCTTTTTAAGATATTCCATCAGCATATCCGAGCAGATGATAACTCCGCTTGCAGGCTCGCTTTCGGCAAACAATTCGCACAGAGCGTTGCATTTTCTGTCCGCAAGATGCTCTTCTCTAAGAAGCGAATTGCTGAACGTGAGCCGTGGGGAGATATGATATTCCCTCATCAGCGCCAGCACATCACGGGGGTCATGGTCGCCGAACCCCACACGTCCGCCGCCCCAGATACAGTCCGAGGGAGCGCCGTATATGGAGCCGATGTCGCACCAATCATAGAAATACTCCCTATGCTCACGATACATCGGCAGAAATGCGCTGTACAGCTCATAAAACTCAAACAGCCCCGGAAGGTGGTAATGTGCTGTGTTATTTTGCGGGATATTCATATTGATTCACCTCGAATGTATTGGTTTTTAAATTTGCTATTCATACAAACTAATGTTGCCGAGCCGCAAATATGTCTCAGCGAGACGGCAGCGGCGACACGCCGCCAAGTAAGCATTTTCCGCAAAACATATCCGTATTTCCGATTATACCACACCGCCGCATATTTTTCAAGCTCAGCTGTTTTCATCATGGGTCAGAAGCTTTTTATATGCAGAGTCAATGCCGATAGCACCGAGCGGGGCGGTTATGAGTATGGCAAGCACCGCAACGGAAAGCACTATCTTGCCGCAGGGAAGCCCCATTGCCAGCGGAACGGAGCCTATAGCCGCCTGAACGGTCGCCTTGGGCAGATATGCGATGATGCAAAAAAGCCGCTCCTTAAAGCTGAGGGACGTTTTTACCAGGCAAAGCGAAACGCCTATGCCACGGAAGATGAGCGCCGCAAATATCATCGCCACCGCTGCAATGCCAGCTTCAAGGGTGTAGCGGATATCCACAGCTGCGCCTACCAGCACAAAGAGTATGACCTCCGCCGCAAGCCACAGCTTTCCGAACTTCTCCGAAAGCCTTGCCGTCACCTGCGGAACGCAGCGTATCCTTATAACGCACGCCATGCTTACCACAGCCAGCAGTCCCGAAACGGAAACTATGCCCTTGAGCCATGTCTCCACCGCCATCAGCAGGAATGACACGCCCAGAACTATTATCACCTTGACGCTGTTTCTTACGCAGTGCCTGTGGGCATATGATGTCTCAAAAAATACGCTCAGCACAAAGCCTGCGGCAGCTCCCAGAGCTATGCCCAGAACTATTGATACGGGGATATTCACAAAGCCCATGACATTTGCATGGCCGCCCTGTGCCATTCCCGAAAATGTGGAAAAAAGCACTATTACAAAGATATCATCGCAGGAAGCTCCTGCAAGAATAAGCTGAGGTATGCTTTTTTTCGTGCCGTATTTTTCGTCCATGAGCCGCACCATTCTGGGCACCACTACCGCAGGCGATACCGCAGCCAGCACCGCTCCCATGACTGCCGCCTCGATGCGTGTTACCCCCAGCAGAGAGGGCGCCAGCAGGAAAAACGCCAGTATCTCGCAGCTTGCGGGAACACATGACATCATTATCGCAGGTCTGCCCACCTTTTTCAGGTCGGACAGATCAAGCGACAGCCCCGCTTTGAGCAGGATAATGATAAGCGCCATCTGCCGCAGGTCCGAGGATACCGAAAGTATCGACGGGTCAAGCAGGTCAAGCACATACGGCCCCAGCACAATTCCCGTTATAAGCATACCGATCATCCCGGGCAGCTTCAGCCGCTTGCACACAGCCGCCATAAGCAGCCCCGCAAGGAAAATAAAAGCCAGTGATGTTAACATATTACTCCTCCTTAAAAACAAAAAAGCCGACAGCTTCTGCGTAATATCGCAGAAGTCATCAGCTAATAAGCGGTTTTGGTTTCCCAAGGGAGCACTTCATTCCCTTTGTTAAGTTGTATCTTGATTATACACCCTTTTTGCGGATATGTCAAGGAAAAATTTTATCTCCGTTAAGCGCCTCGGAAAGAGTTCTCCAGCCAAGCATAGCGCACTTTACTCTTGCGGGCATATGGGAAATGTCCCTGAGAGCGGAGGCTTCTTCAAGGCTTTCTATCTCCTCTTCCGTTGCCTCGCCCCTTATCATTCTCATGAAGATGTCGCTCTTTTTGAGGGCATCTTCCTTCTTACATCCTATTACCATTCCAAGCATGATATCAGCAGATGCCTGAGAAATGGCGCAGCCGTCGCCCACAAATGCGCCGTCGGTGATGATGTCGCCGTCGGTTTTCAGCTTAAGCTGTATCTCATCGCCGCAGCTGGGGTTTACTCCGTCAAGCACAATGTCCGCATCCGGAATGTCATGCTTGAAGTCGGGGTGCATATTGTGTTCGGTCAGTATCTCATTATAAAAGCTTCTGTTTTCCATATCCCATACGCTCCCTGACAGTCGAAAGACTGTTTATAAATTTATCTGCATCATCAAAGGTGTTGTAGAATGCAAAGCTTGCACGGACTGTTGAACGGCAGCCAAGGAAGCTGAGCAACGGCTGTGCGCAGTGATGTCCCGCACGCACCGCAACGCCGTCGGCAGCCATTATCTCGCTTACGTCGTGAGGATGAACATCGTCCACGGTAAAGGTGATTATCTCGCTGTGATCCTCCGCCCTGTCCGAGCCGATGATATTTATGCCCTCCATCTGCTGCATCTTCTTGAAGGTGTAAGCGGTAACGCTGCTTTCAAGCTCATGTATCTTATCAAATCCAATGCTGTTTATATACCCAATGGCAGCTTTAAGTCCTGCCGCACCAGCTGCGTTTACGGTTCCCGCCTCAAACTTGTGGGGAAGCTCCGCATAGACCGCAGATGTTCTTGTAACGGATTCTATCATCTCGCCGCCTGTAAGGAACGGAGGCATTTTATCCAGCAGCTCTTTTTTGCCGTAAAGCACGCCTATTCCCATAGGGGCATAAAGCTTGTGACCCGAGAATGCAAAGAAATCCGCTCCCAGCTCCCTTACGTTAACGGGGATATGGGGAGTGCTCTGTGCGCCGTCCACCAGCATGACAGCTCCCTTGCGGTGAGCGATCTCAGCCACCTGACGAATGGGATTTTCTCTGCCCAGCACGTTTGAAAGCTGGGTCATGGCAACTATTTTGGTCTTATCGGTGATGATATCCTCCACCTTGTTAAGGTCAACGCTGCCGTCCTTTTCGCACTCGATGAATTTCAGCACCGCACCTGTCTGACGGCATACCATCTGCCAGGGAAGCAGATTGCTGTGATGCTCCATTATGGAAACAACCACCTCGTCCCCCGCATGAACTGCGGAAAGGCCGTAGCTGTACGCCACAAGATTTATGCTCTCGGTGGTGTTGCGGGTGAAGATTATCTCCTGAGAGGACTGTGCGCCGATAAAATCACGCACAGCGTCCCTTGCGCTTTCGTATGCCTCGGTAGCCGCCACGCTGAGGTCATAAATGCCTCTCAGCGGATTGGCGTTGTGCTTTTCGTAAAACTCACGCTCAGCGTCAAGAACGCACCCGGGGCGCTGAGTTGTGGCAGCGTTGTCAATATATATGGTGGGGTCCTGCATAAGCAGGGGGAAATCCGCCTTGTAATCCTTCACTGTTATCATTTTTTATTCCTCATCGGTATCTATTATTCCAAGGGCATTCTGTGCCTGCTCCGCAAATTCCTTATCGTCCGACAGACGGATAAGGCGCTTGAGAGCGGCATATGCCATTATGCGCTCAGCCTCTTCCCTGCCTATTCCACGGCTCTCAAAGTAGAAGAGCGTGTCATCGTCCAGCTCGCCGATAGTTGCGCCGTGGGAGCCTTCAACATTCTCCTCCGAGCAGAGGATAAGGGGAACGGTCTTGTTTACCACATCGTCGCCCAGCATGATGACTGTCTCGTTCTCGCTGCCCTTTGAATCGGAAGAGCCTGTCTTGAAGTCGATAGTTCCTCTGAACACCTTTTTTGCGCTGTCCATAAGCGCACCTGCGGCATTTATCTCGCTGTGAGTGTCCTTGCCCCAGTGGTTTACGGCGATATTATAATCAATAGTCTGGGAATTTTTGCCCAGATATGCAACTTCAACATTTATGGAGCTGCTGTCGCCCTCAAGCTCGGTGCGGTTATCCGAATAAATGTTGCCGTCGCCTGTCATAATGGTCATTATCTGAAATTTGCCGCCCTTGGAGCAGTTTGCAAATGTCTCGTGGCGGAGCTTTTCTGTGGGATTTAAAAGCTGTACAAGCTTTACGGAAGCATTTTTTCCGATATCAAAGCTCAGCTTCACGGCACTGTTGCTTCTGTGCAGCTCATATACCGTAATGCTGCTGTTCTCCTCTGCGGTAAAGGAGACCTCACTGTCGCCCGCTTCCGAAAAATCCAGCCTGAAAGGCTCGGGAGCTTCGCCGCTTTTTACTGTGATGCTCTGCTTTGCGGGAGCAGTCTCTTCCCACTCCACCTCAGCGTAATTTACGCCCAGCCTGTTCCATGTGTTCACAGGCAGCTTGTTTATCTGTATCTTTTCTGACATATCAAACACCCTTTATCAGCCGATGCTGCCTTTCATTTCAAGACGGATAAGATTGTTCATCTCTACCGCATATTCCAGCGGCAGCTCCTTGGAAACATTGTCCGCAAAGCCGCTTACGATAAGCGCACGGGCATCTTCCTCGGTCATTCCTCGGCTCATAAGATAGAATATCGCATCTCCGCTTATGCTGCCGATCTTTGCCTCGTGTCCCACAGCAGCGTCCTTTGTGCGGATATCCATTGCGGGGATAGTATCCGAGCGTGACTCGGAATCCAGCATCAGCGACTGGCAGGATACGGAGGACTTGGCCTTTTTGGCGCTCTTTTCCACCACAACGCTGCTGCGGAATGTGCTTATGCCGCCGCTCTTGCTGATGGAACGAGTATTCATAAAGGAGCTTGTGTTCTTTCCGATGTGTACTACCTTTGCGCCTGTGTCAAGGTTCTGACCTGCGCCTGCAAAGGTAACGCCTGTGAACTCCATTTTGGAGTTATCGCCCTTGAGAATGCTCATGGGATAAAGGCAGCCCACATGAGAACCGAATGAGCCTGATACCCATTCAATAGTGCCGCCCTCTTCAACAAGTGCACGCTTGGTATTTAGGTTGTACATATTCTTTGACCAGTTCTCGATAGTGGAGTAGCGGAGCTTTGCGCCCTTTTTAACAAACAGCTCAACGCAGCCTGCGTGGAGGTTTGCCACATTGTACTTGGGTGCGGAGCAGCCCTCGATGAAGTGGAGGCTTGCGCCCTCGTCAACGATTATAAGGGTATGCTCGAACTGACCTGCACCCTTTGCATTCAGTCTGAAATAGGACTGGAGGGGGATAGAAAGCTGAACGCCCTTGGGCACATACACAAATGAGCCGCCCGACCACACAGCACCGTGGAGAGCTGCAAACTTGTGGTCACGGGGAGTTACCAGCTTCATGAAATATTTCTTCACCATATCGGCATATTCGCCCTTCATGGCGCTTTCGATATCCATATAAACAACGCCCTCGGCAGCGACCTCCGCCCTTACGTTGTGATAAACAAGCTCGGAGTCATACTGAGCGCCCACGCCTGCAAGGGACTTTCTTTCTGCCTGAGGTATTCCCAGACGGTCAAAGGTGTCCTTGATATCCTTGGGCACGTTTTCCCAGTTGTTCTGCATCTTTGTGTTGGGACGGACGTATGTGGCAATGTTGTCAATGTCCAGACCTTCAAGTGAGGGCCCCCAGTCGGGAACGGGAGTTTCGTTGTATATCTGCAAGGACTGTAATCTGAACTGCTGCATCCAGACAGGGTCGTTCTTTTCCTTGGAGAGCTTTTCGATTATTTCGGGAGTAAGGCCGCTCTGCATACGGTATGCGTCGTTTTCCTCGTCCCGTATATCATATATGCTGCGGTCAATATCCGCAACCTGACTTTTTTCTTTCATGTGAGGTCATTCCTTTCCGTGGGATCAAACGCCGGCAAAGCCGTTGCTGTTTATCTCTTCAACCAGCTCTGCACCGCCGTTGCGGACAATAACGCCGTTTTCCATAACATGGGTCTCGTCAACGGTAAGTGCTTCAAGTATCCTTGTGCTGTGGGTGATGATGAGCAGTGAGCCGTGAACTCTCTCACGGAATATCTTTACGCCGTTGGAAACTGTACGTACAGCGTCAACGTCAAGGCCTGAGTCGGTCTCGTCAAGGATAGCAAGCTGAGGTTCAAGCATAAGCATCTGGAGAATTTCAGCCTTTTTCTTTTCGCCGCCCGAGAAGCCGACGTTAAGGTCACGCTCGGCATAGGACTCGTCCATATTAAGGAGTTTCATTGTCTCTGCAAGCTTCTTCTTGAAGTCCCACAGGCGGATACGGCTGCCTGTTTTCTGCTCAAGAGCGCTGCGGATAAAGGAGCTGAGTGTAACTCCGGGAACTTCCAGAGGATTCTGGAAAGAAAGGAAAATGCCCTTCTTTGCTCTTTCGTTAACGGGCATATCGGTGATGTTCTCGCCGTTGAAGATTATCTCGCCCTGAGTAACGTCGTAAGCGGGATTTCCCGTTATGGCATATCCGAGAGTGGATTTGCCCGTACCGTTGGGGCCCATGAGAACGTGGGTCTCGTCATGATCTATTTCAAGGTCAACGCCGTGGAGTATCTCCTTTTCGCCTCTATTTGCATCGCCTACGCTTACGTGGAGATCATGTATTTCAAGCAGTTTCTTTTTCATAAGTCTGTTTCCTTTCAATTATTGGTTATCGGTATGAAAATCACCGCAGCAGCAGTGAGTTTTTTCCTTGTCGTCCAGCAGGTCTTTCAGCGTGTAGCTGTCAACATAAGCGTTGATCTGCTCTGCAAGCCCGTTCCAGAACGGAAATGTGTAGCAGGTACAGTTTCCCGTACACTTTTTGCCGTCCTTTGCAAGGCAGGCGACGGGGATAAGGTCGCCCTCGACGGCTTTGAGTATCTCCCCCACGGTGTATTCCGATGGAGAACGCACGAGCCTGTAGCCCCCCACCTTGCCGATGGAGCTTTGCACCAGCTCTTTCTTGCAAAGCTCGGTCATAATGCTTTCCAGATACTTTCTGGAAATATCCTGACGCTGTGCAATATCCTTGAGCCTGATATTTTCATCGCCCTGCTGCTCTGCCATATCAAGCATCACACGCAGCGCATACCGCCCCTTAGACGATATCATCATAGGCACCGCTCCTTTCACAGCAAAGTTTATCATACCTTACCGATAGACATTATATAGCCGCAATAAGCCGCATTCCGAGTGCATTTTATCATAACAAGGCTGTAAATTCATACCTTTTCAATAAGTATTATACCACAAATCCCTACAAAGTCAATAGGAGTTTATAATAAGTCGTTGTATCAAAGCTGAAAATTTTATGAACAGGGCAGAATAATACTGATCACCAATAAAACTATAGATAAAAATCATCACATGATCCATATACGCAAGATCATGCTCGATTTTTTGTATAGTTTTTAATTGGTGCTTAGTATAAAAGCATTTTCAATTACAGATATTTATTTCAGTCAGAAATTTTTTATCTCACAGCCGGGCAGGAATATTGACACCCGAGCGTTTATGTTATATAATTAACCATATATGTTTGCAACAGTTTAAAGCAAAAAAAGCATAATACTAATTATAAACGAGGTGCCGGAATTGACCGCAGAAGAATTCATCGCCAATAATCTTGCCCCTATAATGGGTCTGCTTTTCCTGCTGATGACTATAGTAAAAAATGATACCATGGATCTGCCCGACAGGAAGCTGTTTTTGCATATCTGGATATTTGAGCTGCTGGAGCTTACAGCATATAACCTTGAGCTTGTTACCGCATCATACGACCACCCCACCAATATGCGGATATTTCTTTCCGCCCTGGGATATTCACTGCGGCCGCTGATACCGTACATACTTATCAAGCTGATAAAGCGTGTGGAAGACAAGAAAATATACGAGGTGCTGCTGATATTGCCGTGGGTACTGGCTGTGATACTGTCGTTCTCCGCATTCTTTACGGATATCGCCTACAGCTATGATGCACAGAACGTGTTCCACAGAGGTCCGCTGGGCTACTTCTGCCAGGTGATAACCGTATTGTATATGTTCATACTGATGATACGTGCTATCCGCTCCCATATCTTTGACAAAAGGATAGAATCAAAGGTAATGCTGCTGGTGATGGCATATATCACTGTTGCCATGGTGCTGGAAGCAGCTTTCGGCATAAGGAGCATAGGCAGGACTTCCATGGTGTATAGCACCGTTTTCTTCATGTTCGCCCTGCAGACAAACAAGCTGCGGAAGATGATACCCGCCGTCAGCGAGAACGAAGCGCTGAAAAACGCTCTTGCCGATGTTGAGCGTGCAAAGCAGGAGGCAGAAAGAGCAAACGCCGCAAAATCACGTTTTCTTTCAAGAATGTCCCATGATATCAGAACACCCCTTAACGGAATAATCGGTATCCTTGAAATAAACAGCAAGTGCCATGATGAACAGATCGAGCAGGAAAACCGTGATAAGGCAATGGTAGCCGCAAATCACCTGCTGAGCCTTATAAACGACGTTCTGGAAATGAGCAAGCTGGAGGACGAGAACACCAAGCTTGAACACACGGCTTTTGATCTTAAGGCTCTCACCGAGGACGTGCTTGTCATCACGGGAATGCGTGCCGCCGAAGAGGGCATCACCCTTGTTCACAGCGACTGCTCCTCTCAGTTCCAATATCCGTATGTTTACGGCAGTCCTCTTCACGTCCGCCAGATTTTCCTGAACATTTTCAGCAATGCCATAAAGTACAACAAGCCCTCCGGTCAGATATCCTGCAAGGTCATGCTTGAAGGCAATGACGATAAGACCGTTCATTACAGGTGCATCATCGCCGACACGGGCATAGGAATGAGCAAGGATTACCTTGAACACATTTTCGAGCCGTTCTCCCAGGAAGAAAGCGACACCCGCACAAGCTACCGTGGAACAGGTCTGGGCATGGCAATAGTCAAGACCCTTATCGACAAAATGGGCGGAACTATCGACATACAGAGTGAGCCTGATGTGGGAACGACCTTCACCGTGTCCCTCCCCTTTGAGATAGCAAGCGCGGAAGATGTACACACCCTTACCGATGACGAGACCAAGGCGGATATCTCGGGAATGAAGCTGCTTATCGTTGAGGATAACGAGCTTAACCTTGAAATAGCAAAATATCTCCTTGAAGACGCAGGCGCAGTTACCGACTCCGCCGCTGACGGTGAGCAGGCTGTGAAGAAGTTCACCCAATCGCCCGAGGGCACATATGACGCTATCCTTATGGATATAATGATGCCCGTTATGGACGGATATGCCGCCACAAAGGCGATAAGAGAGTATGACAGACCCGACGCCAAAACTATCCCCATAATCGCCATGACCGCCAACGCCTTTGCGGAGGACGTTCTGAAGTGCAAAAGCGCAGGCATGAACGACCATCTGGCAAAGCCACTGGTGCTTGACACTGTTATGAAAACACTTGCAAAGTACAAAGCCCCCGCTAAAGCGCAATAATTAGTATAACATATCGGCTGCTGCAGTTTTGCTGTAACAGCCGATTTTTTGTCTCCTGTTCTTTAAACGGCTGTCCTTACATATAAATTACCAACCAAGGATAATCATACAGCCAAAGGAGACGCAGATATGTCACAAAGCATATTGGAACGGGAATATGAAGTCCGCCCGAAAAAGCAGGGCGGCGGAATGGGACTTACCTCGGAAGAGGCGGCGTCACTGTTAAAGGAATACGGCGAGAACACTCTGCTATCGGACAAGAAAGCAAAACCTCTCAGGATATTCTTAGGGCAGTTCAGGGACGTTATGGTCATGATACTCCTTATTGCCGCAGGAATATCCGCATTCATCGGCGAAACTGCGGATGCTGTGACCATTATAATCATAGTGATGCTCAACGCCATACTGGGCTTTATCCAGGAGTACCGCACGGAAAAAACTTTACTGGCGCTTAAAAGTATGTCCGCCCCCAGTGCAAAGGTCTGCCGTGACGGTCATATGACAGTTATCCCCGCGTCCCAGCTTGTTCCGGGAGATATCATCTCGGTGGAGGCAGGCGACAAGGTGGCAGCGGACGCAGTTCTGCTCACCGCCAAGGGACTTATGGCGGAGGAAAGCATTCTAACAGGGGAAAGCGAGCCTGTTGCCAAGCGCTGCGGCAACACATCGGACAAGGATAACTCCGCAGGCAAGGAGAACATCATCTACAGCGGCACCATGATAACCAAAGGCACAGCCCGTGCAAAGGTCATAGCCACAGGCGTTAATGCCCAGATGGGCAAAATATCCGATATGCTCACCGACATCGAGGACGAGGAAACTCCCCTGCAAAAGCGCCTCGGAGAGCTGGGAAAGATCGTTGCAATCATCTGCATAGCCGTCTGCTTCATTGTGGCAGGGGCAGGCATTTTAAAGGGCGAGCCTGTTTTCGATATGCTCATGACAGGCATAACGATCGCCATAGCGGCTATCCCCGAGGGGCTTCCCGCCACAGTCACCATTGCGCTTGCGCTGGCTGTCAGCCGAATGCTCAGCAAAAATGCCCTTGTTCACAAGCTCCACTCCGTGGAAACTCTGGGCTGCACATCGGTCATCTGCACCGACAAGACGGGAACTATCACCGAAAACAAAATGACCGTCCGCAAGGCGTGGACAGATGAGGGCGAATACGATTTTTCGGGTCAGGGCTACCGCCGTGGGGGAAATATCCGCTGCGGAGAAGATATCGTCACAAAAATGTCCTCCAAGCCCCTGTGCGAAATGCTCCGCTGCGGAGTGCTCTGCAACAATGGCGATATTGCCACCCAAGATAGCATTGCAAGCGATACATCTGACATCGGCGAATGGTCAGCCGCAGGCGACCCCACCGAAACAGCTCTCCTAATCGCCGCAGCCAAGGGCGGAATGAGCCACAGCGCCGAAAGGACAGCTTTCAGGCGCTTGGACGAGATTCCCTTTGACAGCGACACAAGGCGAATGACCGTGACCGTCCGCACTCCCTCGGGGGACACATCATCATACACCAAGGGCGCTGCGGATATTATCCTCAGCCGCTGCACGGAGATACTTACCTCAGGCGGCGTAAATCCTCTGGGCTACAGCACACGCAAAAGGATAGAAGATGCCTGCGCCGAAATGTCCTCAGCAGCACTGCGGGTATTGGCATTTGCATACAAGCCCAAGGGGGATAACAGCCCCGACTCGGGAATGGTATTTCTCGGACTTATGGGAATGTCCGACCCTCCCCGTGAAGAGGCAAAAAAAGCCGTCCGACTCTGCCGTGAAGCAGGTATCAGGACGGTAATGATAACAGGCGACCACAGGAACACCGCTGCCGCCGTAGCAAGGCAGGCAGGCATTTTAAGGGAAAACTCCCCCGAAAGCGCAGTCATCACGGGAGCGGAGCTGGAAAATATGTCCGACAGCGAGCTTGAAAAGGCAGCCGCAGGCGCAAACGTGTTTGCACGGGTCTCCCCTTCCGACAAGCTGAGGATAGTCAGGGCCTACAAGCGTCTGGGGCACATAGTCACCATGACAGGCGACGGCGTGAACGACGCTCCTGCCGTAAAGGAGGCGGACATCGGCGTTGCCATGGGCATCACAGGCACGGACGTTACCCGTCAGGCGGCGGATATGGTGCTGCTGGACGATAACTTTGCCACCCTTGTAAGCGCCGTGGAGCAGGGCCGTGGCATATATGCAAATATCCGCAAATTTGTCCGCTACCTGCTTTCCTGCAACATAGGCGAGGTGCTGACCATGTTTCTCGGCATAATCTCGGGAATGCCCATGGTGCTTATGCCCTCACAGATACTGCTGGTAAATCTGGTAACCGACGGTCTGCCTGCCGTGGCGCTGGGCGTAGAGCCTTGCGGCGAGGAGAATATGAGAAAGCCCCCACGCCACAAGGACGAAAGCTTTTTCTCAGGCGGACTTATGTTCCGCATAGTTTTTAGGGGCATACTCATCGGCATATGCACCCTTGCATGCTTCACGGTAATGCTCCGCACAGGCGCAGGTTTGGGAGCCGCCCGCACGGGAGCGCTGCTGACGCTGGTAATGTCACAGCTTTTCCACGTTTTCGAGTGCAAATCCGAGACAAAGAACATCTTCACCGTTCCCTACTTCAACAACCCCAAGCTTATACTTGCGGTGCTGTGCTCGGCAGCGGCAATATTCGGCGCAATCTATTTTCCGCCCCTCCAGACCGTGTTCAGAACAGTTCCTCTGAACGGTGAGCAGGTGCTCATCTCTCTGGCTCTTGCCTTTGCCGCTCCCCTCTTGCAGTGCTTTGCAAGGCACAGGGAATGAAATATAGACAAAACACGCCCCGCAGGCTTACTGTGGGGCGTGTTGTCATATTCCTGTTTTTTCTCTCAGACGGTCTCTGAGATACTCATATCTCAGCCGCTTTTCTTCCTTGGCAAAATGCACTTCTCTGAGCTGTTCGGGGTTATTTTCGTAGCACAGCTTTTCATCGCCGAACTGCTCGCTGGTAAGGTCAAAAACGCAGTCACCTATCACATTGTAGCAGTGATAATTGCCGCCGCTGCGAAGTATGCCGTAAACCTTTCCGCCGAAAATATCCTGAGCAAGGAATGCGGTTATTGAGCACTGACCCAGAGTTTTATTATCCTCCGACCACTTGTCCCTGAGCCTTGGGGCGCAGGTGTCTGCGCACCATATGCCGCACAGCATATCATAAAGCATTCTCGGGTCTTTTATCGCCTTGTATTCGTCATTTGCGGGAGGAACATCTGCCCTTTCCCAGCCGTAAAATTTATATTCCATATTATCCTTTCATAAGCAAGGCTTCAAGCGCTTTTTCAAACATCTCGTCCTGCTGCGGCGTGCGCTTGGGGCAGCCTTTAAGCCTGCCGCCGCTTCTGCGCACCTTTTTGCCTATGGCACGAAATTCCAGCAGACCCGAGATGTTCCCGTCCGAATACTGCTTTCCGTCCTGATTTATCACCAGCGCCGACCTGCCAAGGCACATTGCCGCCAGACCGTAATCCTGAGTGACGGCTATATCCCCTGCCGAAAGCATATTTACCAGCCTGAAATCAACGCTGTCAGCGCCCTTTTCCACCACGATAGTTTCCGCTCCCTCACGCTCTATCCTGTGGCAGGTGTCGCAGAGGATAACGCAGCCAACGTGATATTTTTTCGCCAGTCTTACCGTGATATCCACCACAGGGCAGCCGTCTGCGTCAATATAAATTTTCATATCAAACGCTCATTTCGTTGAGCAGGTCATTTTTCTTGTCCCACAGCTTCTTTGAAAGGTCAACGTAATACTCGTGGGGATTTTCAAATCTTGTTACCTCGCTCCAGAGCGTGCCTATCTGCTCATGGCAGAAGTCACGTATCTCCGTTGCGGAGGGGGACTCATATACGCACTCGCCCTTGTCAAATATCTGCACAAGAAGCTTCTTTGCGGTAAAGTCGGTGACAGTCTTTTTCTTGTAAGGGTGCTCAGGGTCAAAAATGGTGTAGGGCTTGGTGTCATCTACCTTTTCGCCGTAGCAGGTGATAAGGTCAGCAATAGCCTTGCCGGTGGTCTTGTCGTAAAATCTCCAAAGCTCCTTGAAATCGGGAGTTGTTATCTTGGTAACATTTTCCGAAAGCTTTATCTTGGGGATTATTTGCCCGTCCTTTTCAACGGCTGTGAGCTTGTAAACTCCGCCGAAAACAGGCTCGCTCCTTGATGTGATAAGGCGCTCGCCTACGCCGAAGCTGTCGATGCACGCACCCTGACGGAGAATATCCTCGATGATATATTCGTCAAGGGAGTTGGAAATGCAGATCTTCGCATTGGGGAAGCCCGCATCGTCCAGCATCTTTCTTGCTTTTCTTGAAAGGTATGTGATATCGCCGCTGTCAATGCGTATGCCCGCAGGCTCATGGCCCTCTGCCCTAAGCTCGTTGAACACCTTGATAGCGTTGGGTATGCCCGATTTAAGCACATTGTAGGTATCCACCAGAAGCAGGCAGGCATCGGGATAGCACTTGGCATATGCCCTGAAAGCATCAAGCTCGGAATCGAACATCTGCACCCAGCTGTGAGCCATGGTTCCCAGAGCGGGAGTGCCCATTTCCTTGTCGGAGATTGTGCAGGCAGTTCCCGCACAGCCGCCGATATATGCAGCTCTTGCGCCGTAGATAGCGCCGTCGCTTCCCTGAGCACGCCTTGAACCGAACTCCATAACAGCTCTGCCGTCAGCAGCCTTTACAATACGTGCAGCCTTTGTTGCGATAAGGCACTGGTGATTTATGCAGAGCAGCAGCATGGTCTCCATAAGCTGAGCCTGGATCGCAGGGCCTTTTACAATGACCAGCGGCTCATTTGGGAAAACGGGAGTTCCCTCGGGGATAGCCCACACGTCGCAGGAGAACTTGAAGTTTCTCAGATAATCAAGAAACTTTTCGGAAAATATCTTCTTGTCCCTGAGATATGCAATGTCCTCGTCTGTAAAGGACAGCTTCTTGATATAGTTTATAGCCTGCTCCAGTCCGCACATAACCGCAAAGCCGCCGTTATCGGGAACTTTTCTGAAATAAAGGTCAAAGCAGCACACGGTATCGGCAAGCCCGTTTTCAAGATAGCCGTTGCCCATGGTCAGCTCGTAGAAATCTGTGAGAAGTGTAAGATTACGGTCGTTCATCACGCACATATCCTTTCATATTATTTTTTATATTTTTACTCTGTAACAGCACTTACAAACCTGATGCCGCTGTCCTTCATAAGCTTGTAGGCAGCAAGATTTGTGAAATCGCTGCTGTGATAGGGAGCGTCATAGGTCTCGACGCAGTTCACGGGAACGGTTATGGACACCGCCTCGTTTTTCTGGGTGAAATAAGTTTTAAGGCTCAGGCAGAACTGCATAACGCAGATATCGGTGCAGTCGCCTGTGACGATAAATGTATCTATCTCGGGGTGGCACTCCAGCAGGTCTCTGAACTTTTTCTCGTGAAAGCCGTTGGTGGAGTTTTTGGGGATAAGGATATAGTCCCCCGCAGCTTTAAGCTCATCGACCACTTCCGACTCGGAGGTGTTTTCGATGCAGTGGGGAGGGAACGAAAGAAACTCAGCCGCATTTTCCTTGTGGCAGTCCGCAAAAGCAGCGGTAAGGATACCCGCATGAGAGCAAGCACTGAGCAGCCTTGCATTCGGCTTGATTATATCCTCTATCCGTGCGGAAGCCATAGCGCCCTCACGGATAAATCCGTTGACGATATCCACAAACACCGCCATGGCTGATTTCTTTGACACAGCTGACAGCTTCATTTCGGGGAGAGAGGCAATTTCATTAAGAAGCGACTGAGCCTCAGCTGCAATGCGGGAGGTGCTGTTTTCGGTAAATTTCATATTATCGGCTTCCTTTCCGTATGAATGTTATATAAACATTATACCACGGCGTGCCAGAATTGTAAATAGCAAATTGGCAGGCAAAGAAGCTGCAAAGGTCAGGCAAATTATATTCACAGTTTATTTACCCATTGCTACCAATGTGAAAATCTTACATTGATTGACTTATCTGCCCGAAAGTTGTATAATAGACCTGATAATAGCTTCCGCATAGGCGGAGGCAATACTGCAATGTTATTATGGGAGATAATACGCAATGAGCAAATTCAGGAAACAGCATATGTCCATTGACTGGCATGAGATCGTAGGAGAAGAAAACTACGAGCCTGCGGTGAACGCCACTCTTAAGGAAAAAGCCTCGCTGGTCGAGCGTGTGGGAATGATGATGCTTTCGGTGGGAACGGGAGCATGGAGAGTACGTGCTTCGATGAACAAAATAGCCCGTGCGCTGGGCATTGTGTGCAATGCGGATATCGGCCTGCTGACAATCGAATGTACCTGCATAGAAAACGGCGATACATATACAAATGAGATAACCCTCAGCACCACAGGCGTAAACACCGACAAGCTCAATGAGCTTGAGCATTTTGCGGATGGCTTTGCGGAAAGGGTCACAAAATACTCGGTACTGCAGTTTCATCGGATACTTGACAAAATTTCCGAGATACCGCCCAATTACAAGGCATGGAATTTGGGCCTGGCATCGGGTCTTGCCTGCTGCGGATTTACATTTCTTCTGGGCGGCGGGCCTGTCGAAATGATCCTTGCATTCTTCGGCGCAGGCGTGGGAATGTACGTCAGAAAAAAGCTGCTGGAGCGCCACATCACTCTGCTTGCAAACGTGGCTGCGGGTGTTGCCGCCGCCTGCTGTACATACCTGCTGCTTTTCAAGCTTTTTGAGGTGATTTTCAACGTCTCCAGTGTTCATCAGTCGGGATACATCTGCTCCATGCTGTTCGTGATACCCGGCTTCCCGCTGATAACCGGCGGCATCGACCTTGCAAAGCTGGATCTAAGATCGGGTCTGGAGCGCATCACATACGCTCTGCTGATAATACTGATGGCAACAATAACTGGCTGGGTGGTCGCACTGTTGCTCCACTTCTCGCCTGCAGATTTCCCCGAGCTGGAGATGGCTCCGCTGCTTAAAATGGTCATAAGGATCATCACAAGCTTCTGCGGAGTATATGGCTTCTCACTCATGTTCAACAGTAAGCGCAAAATGGCAGCCTGCGCAGGACTTATAGGAATGATAGCCAACACAACACGTCTGGAGCTTATTGATTTCACCCCCATACCCGCAGGCGTTGCTGCATTCATCGGAGCTATGATAGCAGGACTTCTTGCATCGGCGATGAAATCAAAGGCAGGCTATCCCAGAATAACCCTTACAGTTCCGTCAATAGTTATCATGGTCCCCGGAATGTTCCTGTACAAAGGCATCTATTATCTTGGCTCATATGATATCTCAACGGGCGGAATGTGGCTCACAAAGGCTTTCCTGATAATCATATCGCTTCCCTTGGGTCTGATTTTCGCAAGAATATTCACGGACAATAATTTCAGACAAAGCAGCTGATATTCTGAAAAACCTCCGTTCTCTTTACTGATGTTGTAAAGAAGGCGGAGGTTTTGCTGTTACCTCTATTTTCAATACAAAATACATTAACCGAATCCTTAATTTATGCTAATCCTCAATCAACCTATAGACAAATCCTCGGCTGAAATAAGCCCATTCTTCGTCAAGCTCCCTTGCCGGGCGACAAGCCCGCCTGCAGTCGCTTTCCTAGACTGGTCTTATTTCATCTGTCGGCTTTGTCTATAGAACGATTAAAGATTAGTATTATTGTGATTTATTCAGGCAAAACAATTCATTCAAAACAATTCATTACCACATTTAATCGTGAGTTCAAACCAAGCTTTTTTTCTGAAATGAGCTATAAAATAAAAGAAGTCCGTAGATGACGTATCTACGGACTTCTTTTGGCAATATGTGCCAAGATATTGCAGGGGTAGAGAGCGCAAGTGCGAACAAGCTGTTTGCGGTATATTCAGAATGGTGTGAGCAATACTGCGAGTATCGTATGAGCAGCACGAAGTTTGGTATGGAGATGTCAAAGAGGTTTCCGAAGCTGCGCACCAGTGCAGGGCAAATTTACCGTGGCATTGCGCTGAGTGATGTACCCCAAAGCAGATTTACGGTAAATTATTAGCGTTCAGTGTAGGGAATGTAGGGTTTACCCCTAAAATAAAAAAGCATTTTATAAATTATATAGTATAATATAAAAGTTTAAAATACCCCTCATACTAAGCACCAATTAAAAACTATACAAAAAATTGAGCATAATCTTGCGTATATGGATTATGCGATGATTTTTGTCTATAGTTTTATTGGTGATTAGTATCAAACCATACACCCTATACACCAACCCTACACCGAATATCAAAAGGAGTGATAAATTTTGACCGAGCAGGAGCTTAAAAGACTGAAACGTCAGGCATATGACGGCAGCATAAATCTTGATAATCTTCCCGCTCCCGAATACCGATATTTTGACCGTATCCGCAGACTTTACAAAAGATACAAGTTTGACAAAATGCCCTGGGAATTTGCCGAACGCATGAAGCGGATAGCGTACTCTGAATATATGCAGGACATTGAAGAGCACAAGAGGTACACTTCGATGTATGCACAGTATCAGTATATGTATGGTCACTTCATTCATTCTGTGGGCGATGAGACGCTTTAACGGGGCGACCTTCGGCATATGCGGCAAGACGGTGCGGTCTGCTGAAAGAAACATCATTATCCCTATTCAGAGCATTGCCGACATTACCTGTTATTTCCGCATATCTTACTCACGGTCGGTAAATCTGCTGACCGTAGAGGGCAACGGTGTACAGAATAATTTCTTCGTTTACGGCGGCAAGGACGAAAGCTCATATACGCTTGTACAGGGCATTACGCTTTCGGGGGTGTTGTTCGATGAAGTGGCACTTATGCCCCGTTCTTTCGTGGATCAGGCTATAGCGAGAACGCTGTCGGTGCAAGGTGCTAAGCTGTGGTTCAACTGCAATCCCGATACGCCTAATCACTGGTTCTACACTGAGTGGGTAAAAAAGGCTGATGAGCGCAAGGCTCTGCACCTGCATTTCCTGATGTCGGACAATCCCATTCTTACCCCTGAACAGCTTGAAAATGCTGACAGGCAGTTTTCGGGGGTATTCCACGACAGGTACATCAAGGGTTTATGGGTATCTGCAGAGGGCGTTATTTACAAGCAGTTTGCGGATAATCCTGCGCTGTATGTAATTGACACTGTTCCCGATGATATTCTGTTTGCAAACATTGGCTTCGACTTCGGCGGCAACGGCTCGGCTCACGCAGGAATATGCACGGGGTTCAGCCGCCGTTTCGGGAAAATCGTTGTGCTTGGATGAATATTACCGCAAGGAAGTTATTACGCCGAAAGAACTTGAAGATGATGTAGTGGCGTTTATCCGCCGCTGTCAGGCTCGCTTCAATGTCCCCGAGGCGTATTTCGATAATGCGGAGACAACGCTTCTGAGGGGCATCAAATGCAGATGTGCCGAAGAACAGCTTCCCGTTCAGATACGCAATGCCAAAAAGACGGAGATACTCGGGCGCATACGGCTTACGAATATGATTATGTCCCAAATGCGTTTTCAGGTCATATCGGGGTGCAAAAATTTCATTGCGGCTCTGAGCACGGCGGTGTGGGACAAGGATCCTACTGAGGATATACGTGTCGATGACGGCAATTACAACATTGACAGCCTTGACGCTTTTGAATACAGCTTTGAGCCGTATATGAGCGATATTATTGAAATGAGGTGACAGGCAGATGATGATAGAAAAAATGCGGCAGGCGTTTCCGGAGGAAGAATTTCCCGGGGATAACGGCTTTTACAGCGGCTATATGGACAGGTGGCAGGACATTTACGAGGGTCGCCCGAAATGGCGTGAGGTGAAGCGTGCGGGGCTGAACAGGGGCACTGTGCGGCAGATGAATATGCTGAACACGGCAAAGATACTGTGTGACGAGTTTTCACACAAGTGCTTTGCGGAGCAGGTGGACATAACCTGCGGCTCGGAGGTTTATGACACATTCATTCGTGATTTTTTATGCCGTGAGGGCTTCTGGAAGAACATTCCACGACTGCTTTCGGCAGCGTTTGCTCAGGGCGGCTGTGTTCTGAGGGAATACATAGAACGGGGCAGGGTGCGGCTCTCGTTTGTTGAGGGGCGGCAGTTCTACCCATTGAAATGGGACAACAGGGACATTACCGAGGGCATTTTCGGCACGGTATCAGCCAAGGGCAAATATTATTACACATTATTCGAGAAGCATTCCGTCAAGGATGATGATATCCTTGTGGAGTGCTTTTTGTTTCGTTCTTCTGACCCCAATGCTCCGGGTGACAGAGTGCCGCTGTCGGTGCTTTATCCCGATATGGCAGACACGTTCACATATGCTATGGACACTCCCCTGTTTCAGTATTTCAAGACCGATTTCCCAAGCAACATCCCCATGGAGCTGCCTCTCGGCATAAGCTGCTTTGCAAACTGCGAGGACACGCTCAAAGCCCTTGATGTGGCGTTTGACAGCTTTGCAAGGGAATTTGTTCTCGGAAAGAAGAGAATAATCGTGCCAAGCTCCTGCATTCGTACTGTGGTCAATCCCGAAACGGGTAAGACAGAGCGGTATTTTGACGCTGATGACGAGGTTTATCAGGCACTGAAATGCGATGAGGACAAGGACCTGAAAATCACCGACAACACTGTGGAGCTGAGAATTTCAGAGCACGTTGACGGCATAAATGCTCTGCTGAATATTCTGTGCTTTCAGGTGGGGCTTTCTCCCGGCTCGCTGTCATTCAACAAGGCGGGCGGAGTTAAGACCGCAACCGAGGTGGTTTCCGAGGAAAACAAGACGGCTGTTACGATACGCTGTCAGAAAAATCTCCTCGTTGAGTTCATTGAGGAAATGTGCAGGGCTGTGCTCAGGCTTGCGATGATCACGGGTGAAGTTCCGAACGGTGATCTTGAGGTCACTGTGGCGTTTAAGGACAGCGTTGTTATTGATGACAACACGCTTATCGCAAACAACATCAGTCTTGTAACGGCAGGGCTAAAGTCAAAGATTTCCGCCATTATGGAGATAATGAAATGCGATGAAGAGGCGGCAAAGCGGGAGCTTGAACGGATAAATGCGGAGAGTGCTGTTCTTGGAGTTTCGGACGGTGAGGGGTTTGTGACTTCGGGCGGTGATAATGTTGATGATACGGCAGGCACTGACGACATCATTGACAGTGCCGAAGAAGCCGCAGGCAAGACCCTGAACGGTGCACAGACACAGAGCCTTATTGCTGTTATGGCGCAGTATCAGTCGGGTGCTCTGAGTCTGGGACAGGCTATAAACGTCATTTCCGTAGCTATAGGCGTTTCCAAGGAAGAGGCAAAGAAAATTCTTGAAGGTGCTGAATAATGACAAGGGAACAGTATGACGAGCTGTCTGCTCCGCTTGTGCGGGTGCTGCTGGATATGGAAGACGATATCCTGCGGGAAATTGCGGCGCAGCTTTCACGGGACGGAGATATTTCCGACACGTCCAAATGGCGGATAAGGCAGCTTGCAAGGGCAGGACGCTTCGACAAGCGGGCGGCGGCTATCATTGCGGGATATTCCGAGGTCGAGGGCGGTCAGGCTATGGACGCTGTTCTGACGGCGGCTGAGACTGAGATAGGATATCTTGACAATGCGGTGCAGGCGGCGAATGCTGCGGGGCTGTCGGAATATTTCTCGGACATTCCTGCGGAGGAATCGGCTCTCGGTGCGGCCAAGGCGTTTCAGCGGCAGGCGGCGAGTGGCCTTAACCTTGTGAACACGGTTATGCAGTACAAGGCGGGTTCGGCATATGTGAACGCTGTGAATGCCATTTACCGTGACACTTCCGAGGGCAGGCAGGGCGCTCTTGACATTATGGGCAAGGGTGCGGCAAAGGCTGTATCGGGGCAGATGTCATTGCAGGAAGCGACAAGGAAAACCATACGGGAGCTTGCTCAAAAGGGCATTCCTGCTTTCGTTGACAAGCGTGGTCGTGAGTGGTCTCCTGAGGCTTATGTTATGATGGATATGCGGTCAACTCTCGGAAACACTGCGAGGGCGGCGCAGGACGCACGATGCGACCAGTACGGGATAAATCTTATCGAGGTCTCCTCACACATGGGCGCACGTCCCTTGTGTGCGGCCTATCAGGGCAGGATATTCAGCCGTGACGGTTCAAAGGGTGTGACTGTGGACGGAGCAGGCGGCAAGATATATTACACTCCCCTTTCGGAAACGAGCTACGGTCAGCCTGCGGGACTTTTCGGCATAAACTGCGGGCACGTTCAATATCCGTTTGCTCCGGGCATAAATTTCCAGCGGTATTTTCCTTATCCGAAAGAGGAAAATGACAGGCGGTATATGCAGTTTCAGCAGCAGAGAGCTATGGAACGGGGCATCAGAGCCGCCAAGCGTGAATGTATGATGTTACAGGAAACAGGCGACACTGAGGGCTTGCAGAAAGCTTCTTTACGGCTTCGCAATCAGAGGGAGAAATACAGGGCTTACTGCAAGGAAACAGGGCTTAAACAGCACAATGACCGCACTCAGGTTTATGGGTATGACAGGAGCAAGTCGAGCAAGACGGTTTGGACGGAGAGGAAGGCGAAATCAGGGCTTGACAATGGCAGCAGAAGTGGTATAATGAATATGACCACAAACGCAAACGGTACCCCTGTAAAAATCGTTGAAAGGACTGACCTTACAGGCGAACCCAACAGCATTACCCAAAGAGAAAATACCAAGGGCGGGATTGACAGAAACTATTATGATGGAAACGGCAAGCAGACCAAGCAAGTTTCAAATCATGATCATGGCAATCCCAAAAACCACCCGTTTGGCAAAAACGGTGAACACGCTCACGATTATTCATATGATGAAAACGGAGATGTAACCCGTAGTGAAGCCCGAAATTTAACAGATGAGGAACGCATGGAAAATGGTGATATACTATGACGGCTAAAAAAATAAAAAGCAGAATTAGTGAAATAGCATCACATTTCACATTTGAATTCAACGGCAAATCCTGTGGCGTTGACCCGTTTTCAAAAAACAAATTCGATATGTGGTGCGGTGATAACACTTTAACTGTCAACAGCATTGACGATGTTATGGATTGCCCTTTTTTCGACGGAAAATGCTTATCGGAAATTTGCGGAGATATAGAGATAATTGACTTTTGATCACCTTACACAAGTAGGGTGATTTTTTGCTGGAGGAGTGATTTTATGAGGTTTCCCTTTACTGATGAAATGCGAGAGTTAGAAAAAATTTTCAGACCTTATGAGGAAGGCTGTCATCTTGTAGAAAATGCCCCGAAAGAAGCTGTGGAAGCAAGAGACAAGTATTACAAACTTTTTGAAGAGGAAAGAGCAAAAAATTCTAATATTGATTTACTTTGAAACTCGCTACACAAGTTTGGAGATGAGATAATGAGCGCTGACAATGACCGCTATTTTGATGGTATTTCACCTGAGCTTCAGCAGGAGCTTGACAAGATGACCCCCGAAGAAAGGGAGGCATCGCTCGAAGCTGAAAAGAAAAAATGCGATGATATGAAAGAATGGTAAACCGCCCGTAACAAGGCGGTTTTCTTATGCCCACACAAGCGTGTATGTTCACGACATTTTGTCGGTAACATATGCGCTATTTTTATGCCAATCACGTTTTGTTGGCTCCACCAAAACATAACCCCTCGAAATCGAGGGGCTAAACAGTAAATCAGCAGCTTTACGGCTGCTTTTTTTATGCCCTAAACGTACTTACGGCGTTAAACTGAGGACGGAAAAACAAGCCGACAGGCTATAAACGGAGGTAATCATAATGGCAGAAACAAACACAACCGTAACCGAAACCAACAAGGCTGAAAATGGCTCCACGGGAGCCTACGGAGGTGATCCCACACAGGCTGTAAAGGGCGGAGCAAATCTCCCTGAAAAGGCTGTATCTACGTCTGAGCCTGAGCAGACGGCAAAAACATTTACCCAGGCAGAGCTTGACGCAATAGTCAAGCAGAGACTTGAAAGGCAGGCAAAGGGACAGCCCTCAAAGGAAGAAATGGAAGCGTTCCGCAAGTGGCAGGACAGTCAGAAAACTGCCGAACAGCTTTCACAGGAAAAGATATCCGCTGCCGAAAATGGCAGGGCGGACGCTGAAAAGAAGCTTACCCTGCACAACACTGACCGCATCAGCACAGCAGCCAACACAACGCCCGCTGAGCAGTACACACGTGCCACAGTTAACGGAAACATGGGCACTGTACGTGTGCATTTTTATGTTGACGATGTGGGGGCATGGCAGAATCTGCCCATTGACTACACGTCCTGGCACGCAGGGCAAAAGGGAAAGGCAGACGCATACGGCAGTGCTGCCGGAAATATGCAAACTATATCCATTGAATGTATTATGAACGGCAGCAGCGATAAAAAAGACTGCCAGGCACGTGACAATGCTGCACGTTTGACAGCATATCTGCTGGATACATACGGCGGAGATCTGTACACCCACAACTACTGGTGCAATGTCCGCAACGGAAAAAAAGGCAGCATTGAAGCATTAAACAAGTTGGACGATGGATATAAAAACTGCCCCGTGTATATCCGCCCCAAGTGGGACAGCATCACGGAACTGGTTAAGTCATACCGCAAGAACAACACAAAACTGTTCTATGTGCAGGTCGGGGCTTTTAGTTCCAGGGAAAATGCTGAGGCATATTTGGCAAAAGTCAAAAAATATTATCCAGGCGCATTTATTAAGGTGATGTAAAAATTTTCTCCCGCTCTCGATTGAGGGCGGGAGATTTCTTGTTTAGGGAAAAGTAAAAGCGCCGAGAAGTTATTCCCGACGCTTTGTTCATACGGAGAGCAGAGATGATAGAATGACTATTCCGTATTGGCTTATTACAACATTTTTTATGTTGTAGAATTTGAATGGCAGGGGCAGAAGGAATCGAACTCCGCATTTCGTTTCCTGTATCTTTTGCACATTCCCGCAAATGCTTATAATACGCACTTTTTTGAGTATGTGCTTCCGGCAGTTTAGCATATTTCTGAGTATGTTTTTATAACTTTAACGGACAAATAACGGACAGGATCTATGACACTTCTGCTTTTCAGCCGTATTTCTCACTGAGGTAACTACGGCTGTTTTCATATTTATTATATCACTGTTGAAATCAGATTAATAGCGCAAATTATTGTTAGGTTTGAGTAATATTATTGTATTTGGGGAATAATTTGATATAATATATTTAAATGATTATTTCAAAAACAAATGTCACTACGAGTGCTAAAAGTGTAGGCAATAAATAGACTGACAATGGAAATGTAATATGATATCCATAAGTATTTAGCAAGGCTCTCAGAGTGATTCTGAGAGCTTTATTCCTTACTCTAAGAAAACGCACAATGCATATACATAAACTTAGTATAAATATCACGAAATAACACTAAACCTCTTGTAATTTTCAAACCGATATAGTATAATTATAATGGATTATTATATATTTCATCTACTGCAAGAGGTGATAAAATGGAAAATAGCGCTGTTAATGAAAAATGGATAAGCCTTGAAGAGGCTGCTGATTACTTAGGAATAAAGCCTGTTACTATCCGAAGTTGGATTCGCAATAATAAAGATATCCCTGCCCACAAAATCGGTAAGCAGTGGAAATTCAAACGCTCGGAGCTTGATGCATGGGTAAAGAGCGGCAAAAGTGCTATTGAGTAGGAAATATAGCAACTTAATTGTAAGGAGATTCGTATTATGGCGGTTAAGAAAACGGAATTATATAGTTCACTATGGGCAAGTTGTGATGCACTGCGCGGAGGAATGGATGCATCACAGTATAAGGATTACATACTAACCCTTTTGTTTATGAAGTATGTAACGGATAAGTATAAGGGACAGAAATACGGAGATTTGACCGTTTTCGATAAAGAACATGATCCCAATCCTGATCCCGAAAAAAGAATAGGCTGTTCTTTTGATGACTTTATTGCACTCAAGAACAAGAAGAATATTGGCGAAGGTATAGATAAAATCATAGCTCGCCTTGCTGAAGTTAATGACCGCTTAAAAGGTGTAATTGACATCGCACATTTCAATGATGAAGCCAAAATAGGTAAAGGACAGGAAATGGTCGATAAACTCACAAAGCTTATCGCTATTTTCCAGCGACCTGAACTGGATTTCTCAAATAATAAAGCCGACGGCGATGATATCATAGGTGATGCTTATGAATACCTTATGAGGAATTTTGCCACCGAAAGCGGCAAAAGTAAAGGACAATTCTATACACCGGCAGAAGTATCACGCATTCTTGCAAAGGTCATAAGCATAGATAAATGTACGGATCATGATGCCACAGTATGTGATCCGGCTTGCGGCAGTGGTTCATTACTTATCAGAGCACTTGCGGAAGTTCCGTTTGAGATATCGGGTTATGGACAGGAAAAAGAAAGCTCGACGGCAGGTCTTGCTAAAATGAATGCCGTTCTTCATAATAAAGCTACTATCAATATCATGGCAGGTAATACTTTTTCTGATCCGCAGTTTATCAAAAATGAAGATGCTTCCGAACTGGAACGCTTCGACTATATTGTTGCGAATCCCCCTTTTTCTCTTAAAAACTGGTCAGATGGTTTGAAGGAGTATGGAAGGTTCTCAGGTTATGGAGATAGACCACCTGAGAAAAACGGCGACTATGCCTGGTTGATGCACATATTAAAAACACTGAAATCTACGGGTAAAGCTGCTGTCATTCTCCCTCATGGTGTTCTGTTCCGTGGAAATGCCGAAGGTACTATTCGTCAGGCTATCGTTGATAAGGGCTGGATCAAAGGCATAATCAGTCTGCCGCCTAACCTGTTTTACGGTACGGGAATACCTGCTTGTATTATTATAATCGATAAAGAGGGCGCTGAAAACCGTTCCGGAATCTTTATGATAGATGCAGGCAAGGGATTTGTAAAGGACGGAAACAAGAACAGACTGCGTGAACAGGATATCTATCGTATTGTCACTACATTCAATGAGCAGATTACAGATGATCCTAAATATGCTCGCTTTGTTCCCAATAAGGAGATCAAAGAGAAGAATGGCTATAACCTGAATATTTCCCGTTACATAGATTCTTCCGAGCCTGAGGATATTCAGGATATTTATGCTCATATTCACGGCGGTATCCCTGCTGTGGATATAAATGCACTGAGTAAATACTGGGATGCATTCCCGACGCTGAAAGATGAACTGCTCAGTTCGCTGAGTGATAGCTATTATAAGCTGAATGTGGAAGAAAACGACATTCGCAGAACGATATATGCTAATGATGAATTCTCGGCATACGGAGAACTTATCGACAAGGCATTTACAGACTGGAAATCTTTTGCAGATACAAAGCTGAAAAAACTTGATAGCTCCGTTTCTGCCAAAACTCTCATATCCGAGTTGGCAGAGAATATAATGAAAGCATTTGAAGATATCTTGCTTATCAACAAGTATGATATTTACCAGATACTTCTTGCATACTGGAACGAAGTGCTTAACGATGATGTTTCTTTGATAATCTCGGATGATAAGGGCTATGAAATTGCAAGAGAGACCGAGAACATCATGAAGGAGACAAAGAAAACCGATGCCGACGGCAACCCTGAGTTAAAGGTTGCAGGCTGGGAAGGCAAGCTTATTCCGAAGGAAATAGTTATCTCAGAGCTATTCCCCGAGGAGAAAAAGGCGATAGATGACCTTATGGATATTGTCGCAGAGACCGATTCAAGACTCATGGCAATGATCGAGGAATCGGCAGAAGACTCGGCATTATCAGAACTTGCAGAGGGTGGAAAAGTCAAGAGCAAGGACATTCAGGAGAAAATCGACAAGATCATGGAAAATGTCCATACTCCGCTCATTGACGGTCTTATTCAGTTGCAGAGCCTTCTTCCGTCAATGAAAAAGAAGGAATATACACAGTATATCGACAAGCACGCTGAACTGAAAGTTGCGTATACCGATAAAGGAACTGTAACAAAAGCATCCATAAATAATGCTTTAAGTGCAGCCCGTGCAGAAGCGCATGCACCTGCTGCATACGCCGATGACTATGAAGAGTTAAAGAAAGCGTTTGAGCTTGCACAAAGGTCTGAGGAATCGACTAAGCTTATAAAAGAAATGGATAAGGCACTTGATGAAAAAGCTCGTGAAAGATATGTTTCACTTACCGACGAAGAGATCATGGAACTGCTTGTCAACAAGAAGTGGTATTATGCGATTGGAAAAGGTATCAATGACCTTTATACTTCAATTTCTCATAAGCTTGCCGAGTGTATCACCGAGCTTTCAAAAAGATATGAGCTTACACTTACAGACCTTGACAGTAAGATAAACGAAGCAGAATCATCACTGTCAGATATGCTTGGTGAATTAACAGGCGATGATTATGATATGAAAGCTTTTGCAGAGTTAATAAAATTGCTCGGAGGTTCAAACAATGTCGAATAATAACAAAACTCCGGCGATAAGATTCAAAGGATTTACTGACACATGGGAACAGCGTGAGTTATCAAAGGTGGCAACCATGCATGCAAGAATTGGGTGGCAAAATCTTAGAACATCTGAATTTTTAGACAGTGGAGATTATATGCTGATTACTGGCACTGACTTTGATAATGGTGCTGTAAATTTCTCTACTTGCCACTATGTGGAAAAGGAAAGATACGACCAAGATACAAACATTCAAATTAAGAATGGGAGCATACTAATTACAAAAGACGGTACGTTAGGAAAAGTGGCGTATATTCAAGGTTTGACTATGCCTGCAACATTAAATGCTGGTGTGTTCAACGTGTTAATTAAAGATAAAAATGTAGTAGACGAAAAATATCTTTTCCAATATTTAAAAGCACCATTTCTTATGGATTATGTTGCTCAAAAAGCTACTGGCGGAACTATAAAACATCTTAATCAAAATATACTTGTTGATTTTCCGGTAGCACTTCCTGAACTTGCTGAACAAGCAAAAATCGGCACCTATTTTGCCAACCTTGACACCCTTATCACCCTTCATCAGCGTAAGTATGACAAGTTGATTCAATTCAAAGCGGCTATGCTGAAAAAAATGTTTCCCCAAAATGGTGCTAATAAGCCTGAAATAAGATTCAAAGGATTTACTGACGCTTGGGAACAGCGTGAGGTTAAAGAAATGTGTTCTATCTCTACGGGAAAGAGCAATACACAAGACAAAATTGATGATGGAATATACCCGTTCTATGTTAGATCGCCAATCATAGAACGGAGCAATAAATACCTTTATGATGAGGAAGCAGTATTAACTGTTGGTGATGGTGTGGGTACTGGAAAAGTGTTTCATTATGTAAACGGAAAATACGATTTACACCAGCGCTGTTACCGTATGTACGACTTCTCCGATGAATTAGATGCAAAATATTTTTATCATATTTTTTCACATCTGTTCTATAAAAGAGTTATGGCAATGACCGCCAAAACTTCTGTTGATTCAGTTCGTCTTGAGATGATTTCCGACATGAAAATCCCCACTCCGTGTATTAAAGAACAGAGAGTGATTGGGCAATGCTTAACGAACCTCGACACCCTTATCACCCTTCATCAGCGTAAGTGTGATAAATATAAAAGCATAAAAGCAGGATTGATCAGAAAACTTTTTCCCATGAAATAACAAACACATTAAGGAGGAATGTACGCATGAGTATCGGTGATACCGAGAGAACAACGCAAAATCGTGTAATTGATTTCTTTAAGAACAGAAATATCCTCGATTATAAATATATTGGCAACCTGAAAGACAGAGCAAATAAAAATATCCGAGAAGACCGACTTCGTGCGTACCTTCACCTTAGCGGTTATAGTGAAAGGCTGATAGACGGTGCTGTTTCCGAACTTATAAAGGCTGCTGATGATATGACACATGGGCTTTATGATGCTAACCATAAGGTCTATACGCTGCTGAAATACGGTGCCAAGGTCAAGGAAACTCCCGAAAGCTCCCCAAAGACGGTTTACTTCATTGATGTTGATAACCCCACAAATAATGATTTTGCAATAGCCGAGGAAGTAACGGTTATTGACCGTCAGGAGAAAAGACCTGACCTTGTTATTTATGTCAACGGCATCGCTATGGCAGTTATAGAACTTAAAAAGAGCAGTGTGTCCGTATCAAATGGTATCAGGCAGAACCTTACCAATCAGAAGGACGGCTTTATTGCATCGTTCTTTACCACAGTGCAGTTTTGTATGGCAGGCAATGAAATAGAAGGTCTGCGTTACGGCACTATTCTGACAGGCGAAAAATACTATATGGAATGGAAGCCTGACGGATTCCATGAAAATGAAGACGAGCGTGATCCTGAAGATGCACGTATTATGGAATACTGCGATCATATAGATAATCTTCTGCTTCAGCAGCTGTATCAGATGTTCGATAAGAAACGCTTTATTGACCTCATTGAGAATTTTGTAGTTTTCGATAAGGGCATTAAGAAGGTATGCCGTTATAATCAGTATTTCGGTATAAAACGTACTCAGAACAGATTAGCAAAACAGCGTGGCGGTATTCTATGGCATACTCAGGGCAGCGGTAAAACACTGACAATGGTATGGCTGTCAAAATGGATCCTTGCCAATTGTAAAGAAGAAAATCCTCGTGTGCTTATCGTCACCGACCGTGATGAGCTGGACGAGCAGATTGAAAAGACATACATTGGCGTTGATGAAAAGATCACCAGAACCAAGAGCTGTGATGATCTGCTTCGCAAGCTGAATTCCTATGACAGTTCACTCTTATGTTCATTGGTGCATAAATTTGGTCGCCGTGGCGGAGAAGCTACTGAATCCGATTATGACAAGTATATTGATGAGTTGAAGAAGTCGCTCCCTGCTGACTTTAAGGCGAAAGGAAAAATCTTTGTCTTTGTTGATGAGTGTCACAGAACGCAGTCGGGCAAGCTTCATGCTGCAATGCAGGCAATCATGCCGGATGCGATATTCATCGGTTTTACAGGAACACCGCTCCTGAAAAAGGATAAGAAGACAAGTATAGAGGTGTTCGGCACTTATATTCATACCTATAAGTATAACGAAGCAGTGCGTGACGGTGTTGTACTTGATCTGAGATATGAATACAGAGATATCCCACAGGAGCTCAGCGCACATGACAGAGTTGACCAATGGTTTGACGTTAAAACACGTTCTCTTTCAAGCAGAGCTAAAGCAAAGCTGAAAGAGAAATGGGCAAGTATGCAGAAAATCTATAGTTCCCGCTCAAGGCTTGAACGTGTCGCTTGGGATATAATTCAGGATTTTGATTTGAAGCCCCGCCTAATGGACGGAAACGGAAATGCAATTCTTGTCGCAGATTCGGTCTATACTGCTTGCAAGTATTATGAGATCTTCCAGCAGAGAGGTTTCAAAAAGTGTGCCATCATATCCTCTTACACTCCGCAAGCCGGTGATCTGAGAACTGATACTGTAAGTGCCGATGATGAAACTGAAACTTTTGAAAAATACGAGATATATCTCCGTATGTTAGGACTTGATCCTGATAATCTTCCGGAAAAACTTTCCATTCAGAAAAAGGTTGAGGATTTTGAAAAGGATGTCAAAGATAAATTTATCAACCAGCCTGCAAATATGAAACTGCTCATTGTGGTTAATAAGCTCCTCACAGGATTTGATGCTCCGCCGTGTACATACCTGTATATTGATAAGAGTATGCAGGATCACGGTTTGTTCCAAGCCATTTGCCGTGTTAACAGACTGGATGGTGATACAAAGGAATTTGGATATATTGTTGATTATAAGCAGCTTTTCGGAGATTTAAAGAATGCGATGGACACCTATACATCGGGTGCATTTGAAAACTATGATCCGGAAGATGTCGATGGACTTATCAAAGATAGAAGCGCTGAAGCAATCAAGCATTTCAATGAAGTGTACGATCAGTTGGAAGAACTGTGCGAAGGCGTAGAAGCTCCAAAGGGTGATTTACAGTATATGCATTATTTCTGCGGAGAATCCGGCATGAGCGAAGAAACTGATGAGATCTATTCTCGTCTCAGAGAACGGCTGTATAAGCTTGTAAGTGGTTTAGTTCGTGCATTTGCAGAAGCCAAGCCATACATGGTTGATATTTATACTGCCAAAGAAGTATCTGCATACGATGAAAAAGTAAAATTCTATGTTGAGCTGAAACAGACAATCGGAAATAAAAGCGGAGACTTCTTGGATTTTAAAGCTTATGAGCCGGATATGCGTAAATTGATCGACAACTATATTACAGCTTCAGATAGCGTTAAAATCGGTGAGTTCGATGATCTAACACTGCTTGATTTCGTAGCAGAACAGGGAGAAACCATGACTGATGAAAATGCTCCCTCAGATAAAAAAGAAGGAGCAGCTGAAGCAATTGAAAATAATATTCGTCGTAAAATGGTAGAAAAAGTTGCGGTCAACCCTAAGTATTACGAAAAGATGTCAGCAATACTGGATGAGCTGATTCAAAAAAGAAAGCAAGGCGTTATCTCTTATAAGGAACTCCTTGAGGAACAAATAAAACTTGCTAAAAATGTTGAACATCCGGAACAAAACGAAGACTATCCTGAAAGCATAAGAAAAAGTAAGGCTTTGCAAGCTCTATACGATAATACTGACGGTAATGAAATATTAGCAATCAAACTTCATAATGCTGTTCTTAGCAGTAAAATGAGCGGATTCCGTGGTGATCCTATAAAAGAAAACAGAATAAAGAAAGCTTTATTCATTATTCTTAATGATGATTCTGAAGTCGAAAGATTATTTAAAATCATCGAAAAGCAGGAGGAATACTAATATATGACAATTATGATTTCTGGCATACCTATTGATATCCATAAAAAGAATATCAAGAATATGCATCTTCAGGTCAAGCCTCCTGATGGACACGTCGTTATCTCTGCTCCGGCATCTATTGATGATAAGGCAATAGAAATATATGCCCGAACAAATCTTATTTGGATCAAAAAACAGATTGAAAAGTTTCAACATCAGGCAAGAAGCACTAAACGTCAGTATGTAAGCGGAGAAACGCTTTTCATATGGGGAAAACAATATTATCTATCCTTTCAGCCTAATTCACAAAAGAACGGATTTGAAATAAAAGGAGATAAGGTAATACTCTCTATGCGTGAAGAAAGTACAGTAAAGCAAAGAGAAAACTATGTGCGAGAGCAGTATCGTATCTTACTAAAAGCGGAAATTGAAAGATTACTTCCGAAGTGGGAAAGGCTTACCGAGCTATACTGTGATTCTTGGCAAACCAAATATATGTTAACTCGCTGGGGAACTTGTAATACAGAGAAGAAAAAACTATGGTTTAATTTACAGCTTGCACAGAAACCAATCGAGTGTTTAGAGTATGTAATATTGCATGAACTTCTCCATTTAAAGGAGCGTACTCATAACTCAGCTTTTATTTCATATATGGATTTATACATGAAAGATTGGCGGGCTGTACGAAAAGAACTTAATGATTTAAGACTGGATTATTATAATATGGTCGAATGATGCGGTTGCTTGCCTTAGGCAGAGAAAGGAGTAAAAAATGTTAGATCAGCCCAAAGAACTAATAGAAAAGCATATAAAAACGCATACGGAAAGATCAGCAGAAGACAAAGCTGCTGTCTCTACATTAGAATTCTTTTTTCGTTCCAATGGACGCATCAACCCATTATTTGCATCTAACGATAAATGGCCTAACACCGATGGAACGTTTGAATATGTTGCAGATCCTGATGTATCAAGGCGACCTAAGCAAAATTTCTTTGTTCAGATAAAAGGGTCTCATTCATATAGAGAGGATAATGGGAGAATCAAGTATTCGTTGCAAAGCCTTGGTTTCCCTGCAACGATGGCTATGGATGTCACCTTAGACCCCGGAATACTCTTTATTGTACTTAACCCTGATGAAAGAGGCTCTGAGCGTGTTTTCTGGAAATATATGTCCGTAGACTATATTAATTCGATTGATTTTTCCAAAGGTAGTACAACTGTTGCTTTTGAGGCAGAAGAGGAAATTTTTAATACCGATGAAAGTATTATTGATTTTTGTAAAAAACTTGATCGTATAATTGAACATCATTCATTTGTAAATAAGCTTAGTTCAACTCAGCTTAATCTTGATGATATCAAAAGAATTGTAATGGCTTGTGATAAGTCTATCGTTAGAAGTATTGATACAATAGAAAACCGTAGTGCAACCAGAGATGAAATATCTCAAGATATTCTACCAAGATTAAATGACCTATGCAGAGCTGCATTATTACAAAACTCTTATAATATTAGATGCACAAAGCCAAATCTTCAATTAGCATATGAACAAGCTCAACTCGATTTGAGGACTAAATATCTTGCCAATTTCTTACGATGCTTAAAGTATATTGATTGCCGAATTCCGGAAGAAGGTCAATCTGAACGCTTAATGTTAAAATACTATAACTTCATGTCTGTCTCTTATACACATCTCCGAGCCCAC